>Ga0247741_1000029_pt1 | contig 137800 bp, 120 predicted proteins | sample UWRJL213509R2_FD_180945 | JGI IMG/M metagenome (GOLD analysis project Ga0247741, IMG submission 180945) | Plant litter microbial communities from Arlington Agricultural Research Station in Wisconsin, United States - UWRJ-L213-509R-2 | ecosystem: Environmental > Terrestrial > Plant litter >...
TAGAATTGGAATTTGGAATTTAAAAATTGAAATTTATATTTTGGGATCCTCCTCCTGGCCGTAAGAAAAAATAAATATATTTAAGTAAAGAATAGTACAAAAACACTACTTTAACATCTTCTTTTAACTAGATAGATGAGAATTTTACATCTAAACTAGTAGACAAATATTTTGATAGAAATTGGTAAAATGAAAATAACAAAAATTATAATCTTAATTTTTCTAAGTTGTCTTTTAAGTTGTAAAAAAGACAATAAAAATGCGACTGATGAAAATCAGAAATATGTGAAATTACTTTGGAGAAATAAACAATTTGAATGGATATCTACTTCATTAGTTGCTAAAAACAAAATGTTATATTTCGGAAATTTAAATAGAGATTTTTATGCTATAAATTTAAAAAATGCAAAAGTGAATTTCAAAATCAAAACTGATTATAATCCTTTTCAAAAACCATTAATAGATGACCAAAATTTATTTTTAACAGAATACGGAAATGATTTAATTCATCTTGACAAAACCGGTAAATTAAAATGGAAAATAAATAGTGAAACAAATTTAAGAAACGATTTATCTGAAAATGAAAAATATATTTATGGTTCAGTTCTGGGAAATGGATTTAGCAAAATAAACAAAACAGACGGAAAAGTAATTTGGTTCTTACCTAAAAATTCAATTATTGCAGAAACGAATAAACCTGCATTTTTTAAAAATAATATTTATTTAGGTTTATCAGAACATATTGCTAATCTATTAGCCATCAATAAAGAAAATGGAGAAATTATTTGGAAAAATGAATACAAAAGTTTCTCAAAAATCATACAATTTAAAACAGAAAAAGGGCTTTTAGTTTGTATAAACAAGGATTTTAAAAGTGGGAAAATTTTAATGCTAAATTATAAAAATGGCAGTGAGATGTGGTCAAAATCTTTAAATTGCGATTTGTATTATGAACCTTGTATTATAAAGGGAAACATCATTTTGAGCACATATGATAACAAAATAGTATCTTTCAATATCGAAAACGGAAAAACAAATTGGACATTCGATTTAAAAAAAGATGCAGCAGAAACTGATATTGTAAATTTTAAAGATAATATCTATTTTGGAACTATGAACCGAAATCTGTATTCGGTAAATTTCAAAAGTGGAAAAACAAATTTCATTCAGCCCTTTAATTATGGAATATTGACCCCAATTGTTGACGATAATACAATTTATTTTCCAACAGGCGGAAGTGAAATATGGCTGCTTAAATAAAAAGTCTAATTTTAAAAAGAATATTAAAAAGTACAAAGTCGGTAGACTTCCCACAGTACTCAAAACCTTACAAAACACAAAAAACTAAAACATATAAAATGTTAGGAAATTGGAACGGTTACTACAAGTTTAAAAATGAAAGAATACAACAAGCAATAGGTTTTGAAAAAACTAATTTTGAAATTATAATTGAAAAATTTGATGGAATTAATTTTACAGGAATTGTAAATGATGATATAAAAACTGGTGGAATGGCAGAAACTGGAAAAATTATAGGGAAAATTGCAAACAATAAAATTTCATTTCAAAAACTAATGCCAATTAATAATCAGATAAATTTACAAGGAGAAAGACAGAATATTGACCGAAAACATCCTACGTTATATTATTATGGAACTTTATCTGAAAATAAAACAGAAATTATTGGAACCTGGAAATTTAAAAGGAAAATTGGTTTGTTATTTGGCATTATTCCAATTCTTTTTCGTCCCGGAAATGGAAGTTGGAAAATGGAATTAAATGCTATAAGCAATATCTAAAAAAGCAATTAAAAAACAAAAATGAACATTTATATATTTGGAAATGGAAACATCAGTTTCACAGATTTTAAGAAGTATTATGAAAGTATAATGATCCAATATATTGATCTTAAAAATGCAAACTTTTTACTTTGTGATTTTAGAGGTGTAGATGTTCTTGCTATGGAAGTTCTCAAATGTAGTTCTGCGAATGTTTCAATTTATCATATTGGAGAAAATCCAAGATATTTATCGGATAAATTCAGAACAAAAGTGAGCAGTTGGAAAATAATTGGAGGTTTTGAAAGTGATGCGCAAAGAGATGCAGAAGTCATAAATAACTGCACGCATTTTATTGCAATTGATTTTAATTCTGATGAAAACAGAAAAAGCGGAACACAGAAAAACATTGAACTTTGCGACAAACTAGGCAAAATTAGATTAACAGAAGAATAAATTACATTTTGTCATAATACAAAAACTAAAATGAATTTTGAAGTAATTGATATTCGCAGAGTAGACTCCACAGGAAATTTCAAATTAAATGAAGATTATATTCTCTCTTATGATCATTCTGATGGTTGGAACGAACGAATGTTAAGTTTAGGAATCTATATTGATTTGATTTTTGAGTGCAAAGTGCGGATACGTTTTTACACAAGAAATCATGACAAATTCGGAAAACAATTTGAGTGTGAAATTCCATCTGAAATTAAAAATTTAATTTCAGAAATAATCAATCTTGATCTTTTAACTTTAAAACATCACTATGCCGATATCTTTATGGAAGATATGAGTAGTGAACATTATGTTATCAATCATTCCGGAAAATCGCATAATATTGGAATAGGAACTTTACTTAAAAAGCTTCAACCTGAAAATCCATCCGAAGAATTGTTTGTCACTTTAACTGAACTTTTTGAAAAATGGAGAGAAGAAATTTATCAGGATTGCTTAAAGAATATCATACCAAATAATCCTCACGATAGCTGAGACACTTAAAAACAATTTTATGAAGAAATTCCTTTTTATAATTCCATTTTTATTCTTAGTTCAAACAGCATACTGCGATATGGTTCCACCAAATTCGCATTATGTTCAAAGATGTGTCAAAATAATCAATGTAGATGATTTTCCAGATTTTGCTATTCTTGCATGCATAAAAAGTCCAACCCGAAAGGAATGGGAATCAAATCTTATAAATTCCAAAGATTGTATTGAGAAAGGATACAAATTCAATATGCTTTACATCATGGCTACTCGAAGAAGCTATCTTGAAAACAAAGTTTCAGATTCGATAAATTGGCTTAATGATAGAAATGTAATAGAATCTTCTATTTCAATTAATAGTGGTGGCACTTCTATTAGCAATGAAGAACCTATTTCGTCTATTGAAGAATATTATGAAATTGTAGAAATCACAAATACTAATTTTGTAATTTATAAATGTAAAGAACTAATTCGATATAATGATGGAAGACCAATTACGCTTAAAAACTTTCCATATATACAAGGGCCAAAAAAGATTAAAGCACCTGAAAACAATACATCAATTTATGAAATATATCCCAGTACAGAAATCTTTAACTTTTTGACAGCACTGTTATTTACCATATTAATAGAAACAATTATTTTGTTTGTATTGTTTAAAACTAAATATAAGAAACTACAAATACAGCATAAACTTTTACTTTTAACAGGATTTGTGACTTCGTTTTCGACTTTACCTTATGTATGGTTTGTTTTTCCAGCCTTTATCCAATCTCGATTTCCTTATATTTTATTTAGTGAATGCTTTGCAATAGTAATAGAATCAATATTAATTTATAAATTATTAAAAATAGATTTTAAAAAAGTAATGTTAATTTCTGTAATCTGCAATATCATTTCATTTTCAATTGGATTACTCATTAATTGGATTAAGTGCCTTATGTATTATTAAAGTACAATTCCTAAGCTCTTCGAAGTGTGCTACTGAAACCTAATTGCTCTGCAAAGTCCTCCACGCTCGCGCTAGCATATTGATAAAGTTTTTACCTTTCCACATCAAAATCATCTTCAAATACTTCAAATAAAAATACTATTTTAGCTCGGTAAAACTCAATTACCACTAAAACTAAAAATCATGAAAATTACGATTCCCCTGTCGGTATTATTTCTGTTATTTACGACTACTATATTCAGTCAGACAATTGCTGATTTAAAATTAAAAGGCAAAGAAATTCCAAAGAGCTATACTTTAAGCGACGGTCATATTTGCGTTTCTCCCCAGGCTTGTAATTTTTATAATGATATTGCCACTTACGCCAGCTTTGTTGGAACTGTAAAAAGCAAAGAGATTCAAAGTTTTAAAAGTAAAGGAGATAGCGGATCTATCATGTATTTTGAATTCGATCACAGGTTTAAAGGCGATAGTTTCCTACAAGGATTATTGTGGGGGAAAGCGAAAGAACCAACAGAAGAACATCCGGAAGAATATCTTGCCACAGGAAAATTCCTGATCATCTGGAGTTTTCATCCTGACAGTCCTCTTAAAGAAAAATCAGAGGGCAAAATAAATACGATTTTGCAATAAAATAATGAAAAACAGCTATCGAATAAGCTTTCATATTTACAGAGGGATATTAATTTCTATTTTACCTCTATTTCTATTTGCTAAACTGATGGTTGGTGCGGCTGGGCATAACACTGAAATCAAAATAAGTGATTCTGCATTTGTTGGATTTTCAATTCTCACAGCAGTTTTATTAACCGCTTTTAATCAAACTGATCACGCAAAATCTATTAGAAAAATTTTACGCAGTACAATTATCGTTTTGGTTTTGATTGGCATCCTTTTTTTATTGTATGGGTTGTATGATTTTACAATGCTATATTTCGACCATCACTTTACATTACAAGACAATATTCCTGTTGGCATTCTCCTTTTATTGATTGCCTTAAGTGCAACACTTTTAATTGGGCTATTAAAAAACAAAATATAAACAGCAGCAAATATTTAAAATGAACGGCATAACATATATTGAGAATTTTATAGACAACCCAAATGAGTTATTTAAACTTTTAACATCTACAGTAAAATGGGATGAACGAATGACTGCGCGTAAAACGGCAAGTTTTGGAAAGGCTTATAATTATTCTCAAATTGATTATCCCTATCAGGAATTTTTACCTGAGCTTGATTATATTATTAAACAACTAAAACCTATTATTGGATTTGAGCCTAATAATTGTTTGATTAATTATTATTTAGACGGAAAATCTAAAATGGGTTATCACTCAGACCAAACGGATATTTTAGAAACTAATACAGGAATTGCGATTATTTCTGTTGGAGAAAACAGAATTTTGAAATTTAGAAATATTGAAAACCCAGACGAATTTTTAACTTATGAATTAACTGCCGGCAGTTTAGTCTATATGACACAGGAAATTCAAACAATTTGGCAGCATTCAATTCCAAAATCTGATACAGAAAATGGCAGAATCAGTTTGACTTTTAGACAGATGCTTTAAGAAAACTCGCCAAAAATAAATTTCAAGTATGAAAAAAACAGCACTAGTTATATTCATTTTATTGCTTCCATTTTATTCGAAAAGCAGCAACTTAGATACGATTGCAACTTGGAAAGTGTATTACAATAATTTGCTGATTAAAAATTTAAGCGATGTTACAAACAATTCGATTGTAATTCAAAGTAAAAATTATAAAACCGGAGACTATCTCGCAATTCTATATTCTGATGATATGCCTTGCGAAAACTGCAAGTATGCTTGTGTATTAACTGGTGAAGGAAAACAGGAAGTTTCCAGAAATAAATTTACAAGAAAAAACAAACTCATTAAAATAGATTTAAAGGCACTTATCGATTTTAGACCTAAAACTCATCCTTCATGGTTTGTAATTTATCTATATGATCTGAATGACAAAAATAAAAATAACGGAATGAGATTAGTAACTTTAAAAATTGATTAATTACTTCTTCAACTTAATAAAACATAAAAAATGAAACCACAAATCAGAATCCTGCTCTACTCCATATTATTTTTTCTATACCTTACTTCAACTCCGCTTTTATTGACATTAGGCGAAAAATTAAAAACCGATCCTTACATAACTTTAGGTTGTGGTTTTGCTGTTTTAAATATTATTTATTCTTTTCTGGGGCTAAAATGGACAGCTTTGCTCAATATAATCTGCTCTGTTGCGATTGCAGTTTTAGCGTTATTTTTAGCCTTAAAGTTTACTAATTTACATCTGCTTTTAGATTATGATCCGTATCAGGTTAAAACCGCAATATTTGCCAATGCTGTTTTTTCAATTATTTTCTGGGAGATCGTTTATCAGGTGAAAAGTAGAAAACAGAAATAAAAATACATTAGATCACAATTAAATAAAAATGACCCTTTTCACAAGTGTTTCATCCAACTTAAGAAAACTAATTTATTAACCATTTAATTAACAAGAATATTACAAAAGAAAGATAAAACTATTAGATTTTCAATATTATAAAGTATATATATTCAATCATTAATTTAGAAAAATAAATTCTTATTTGTAAGTATTTTTACAATAAATTAGCGACCTGAAAACTCACTCCAAATTATAATTCTAAAAATGAAAATCAAATTTTACCCTATCTCAATAAAAAAACTCTCGTTCTTCTTACTCTTTCTCCTTTTTTTAAACTGCAACAAAAAAGAAACCAAAACTGTGGCATCATCTCCTAAAACGCAAATAGATTCGATATCCACGCAAAACCAGACTGATGGAGATTATACCACGGAAGAGGAGCGTAAAGAGAGAAAAAAATATATGGCGTTTTTAAAGGATTTTCTAAGCAAAAAAGAAAGTGAACAATCAATTGATACCTTAAACTCCAGAGTCGAAAATGCAATGGGTATCTATGCCAATGGATACATTCATAAGGATGAGGGTTTTACATTAATTAATGATGATTTAACAAGATATATTGAAACCAAAAACAGCTTAAAAATAGCCGAAAGTTTCTATACTTCGGGATTACTGGAATCTTATGGATATTTTAGTTTTGCTGATGGGCATCCAATTATTGAATTTAAAAAAGGTGCCAAATTAGGGAGTATAAATTGCGTTAAATATTTGGCAATCATTTATTTCGAAAGAATACTACACAAACACAACGCAACAGAATTGTGTGATCCTGTTTGTATGTCTCACCGAGGTAGAAATTATATTGAAGAAACTTCTTTGGCAAGTTTAACTAAAAACGACATGCTAAATCTAACATCTTCATCGGATAATTTATTATTAAAAACAATTTATGATCAGGTACAATTCAAGATGTCTGATGAACAGATTTTAAATTATGTGATACACCTGCGAACTCACAATAATCCGCTTTTTAATATCTCAAACTCACAAGTATTTGACGCTCTTAATTCGTTAAAAACGCTTTCAAAATCTGATACTGAAATAGCAGGTCTTGAAGTTTTTATGAAATTAGCAGATAATAATCCTACAATAAAAATAAGTGATATAGCAGAGTTATACACCTTTAATTATCCAGCATACGAAAATGACCTACAATTCTTATTTTGGGTCAAATTAGACCTGCAAAGAAGAGGAATAGAAACCTACGATCAATGTGTTGAAAATTATGACCTTAATGAGCTTTACGGAATTGTAGATTTTGGATCTCCGGCTATTTATACAGGTTTACTAAAATATTTTACTGAAAAAGGAGATCAAAACAGTGATAACCTCTTAAAAGAATATAGCAAAGGGTAAAGGAAAAATCGATTCAGCACAATTTCCGTCTTCAATTAAATAAAAAAGGTTAACACACATAGCTATATATGAGAAACTAGTTGCTTTTTGATTTATCATTTTTCAAAAATATAAAATCTATGTTTCTATGTGTTTAATTATTTTATTAAAAAAGGAATACAAATCTGTGCTATATTTATGACAAAAAAATACTAAATTCACATCATTAAATTCAGCAGAATACAATTAATCTATTTCTACATCTAACTTTTTATAAAATGAAAAGAGAAAATTCAATTGATATAGTACGAGGAATTGTAATGATTATTATGGCATTAGATCACGTTCGCGATTTATTGCACATTGATGCTATCACGCAAAGTCCAACAGATTTAGCAACTACAACTCCTTGGTTGTTTTTTACGCGTTGGATTACACATTTGTGTGCTCCAATTTTTGTTTTTCTGGCAGGAACTTCTGTTTATCTTTCGCTGAAAAGCAAAAATAATGTATCAGAAATAAGACAACATCTCATTAAAAGAGGTTTTTGGTTGATATTTCTCGAATTTACGGTTGTCAATTTTGGTTTATTTTTTGACATAGGTTTTCATACCTTATTATTTGAAGTGATAGCCACAATAGGTTTTGGGTTTATTATTTTAGGTTTGCTTTTAAAAATACCTGCAAAACAATTAGGAATTACGGGACTTATTATTATTTTTTGCCATAATCTTTTACCACTTATTCCCTTTACCGAAGGATCGGTTTTTAAAACGGTTTTAACTCCATTTTTTAGTCCGGCTGTGATTCCTGTTTTTGCGGGAAAAGTTTTTGTTATGGGTTATCCGCCAATTCCGTGGTTAGGAATTATGTTAACCGGATTTGGTTTTGGAAGGTATTTTGAAATGGTAAAAGAAGAAAGAAAAAAACGATTCATAAAATTCGGTTTTGGAGCTTTAGGATTATTTATTATGCTGCGATTTATCAACATTTATGGAGATCCTGCATTATGGTCACCACAAAAAAATGCCGTTTTTACATTTTTATCGTTTATGAATATTACTAAATATCCGCCTTCTCTTCTATTTTGCCTGGTTACTTTAGGTATTATGATTTTACTTCTTGCCTTCGCGGATAAATTTAATAACAGAATTAAAAAAGTGACTGCTGTTTACGGAAAAGTGCCTTTGTTTTATTTTATCATTCATTTTTATTTGATTCATACTATAACACTTATAATGCTTTTTGTACAAGGGTTTGATTGGTCGCAACTTGAATTTGCAACCGGAACTTTTGGAAGACCAAAAAACCTGGAAAGCGGATTACCGCTTAGGGCAATTTATTTAATTTGGCTTGCTGTAATACTGCTTCTTTATAAACCGTGTGTTTGGTTTGGTGCATATAAAACAAGAAATACACAATGGTGGTTGAGGTATATTTGATTTACTATACGTGAAACGTACTGCTTTGCGTCTCCGTCTCTATACTTAATTAAAAATTTCATAAATTTATAATTAGAAAATTTTGACAGTTAAAATCAATTCTAATTTTTTAAAGTAATTATTATGAAAAGTAAAAAAATATGGGCCAATTTAGGCGTCGAAGATCTGCAGCGAACAACTAAATTCTACAGTGAATTAGGATTTAAACCAAACGGAACAAATACAGAACTGACCAGTTTTATGTTTGGAGAAGATGATTTTATCATTCATTTTTTTGTGAAAGAAAGATTTAAATGGGCTGTCAATGATGAAGTTGCCGACTTAAAACAAGGAAATGAAATTATATTTTCTCTTCGGCTGAAAGTGTAGATGAGGTACATCAATGGCTGTTGAATGTTAAAAATGCCGGCGGAAGAATTTTTGCTGAACCACAAAATTTTGAAAAGGGATATTTCTTTGGATTTTCTGATCCGGATGGGCATAAGTTTAATGTTTTGTATTGGCCGAAGTAAAAAAGATATACAAGACAAAATTTATAGGCACGAGTGATGCTCACACCATCACGCGGATGCTCGCTAAGACTTCTTATGAAAAACTAAACCTCTAATCTAGCCCCGATAGAGCCGGTATCCTCGCAGTGAAACGGAGAGATAAAGGCGAAAGCGGGACGGGTCGTATTCTGGAAACGAAAACTTGTGCTCCTGAAAAATTAAAATGACATTTCTCTTACCTCTCAATTAATCTAAAACTGATATATTTACATCTTCAAAATCAATTGATCTTTAGGATGAAAAAAATTACTTTGCTCTTCTCCCTTTTATTTTTAATATTTTCTTCGTGCGGTGTAAAAACCACGCAATCGTTGCTAAGCGATGGCAATTACGACGGCGCGATTGACCGCGCTGTTGAGGCTTTAAAAACTAAAAAAGACTCGAAAGGAAAACAAGATTATGTGTATTTGCTCGAGGAAGCGTTTGCAAAAGCGAAAGACCGGGATTTGCGTGATCTTGAAATGATGACAAAAGAGGCTAATCCTGCAAATTCTGAACGCATTTATAATACTTATTTACAGCTAAATAATCGTCAGGAAAAAATAAGACCATTATTACCTTTGCCGTTATTGAAGCTGGGGAAAAACGCTAATTTTCCGTTTGATAATTATTCCGATCAAATTGTAAGCAGTCGAAATACACTTTCAAAATTTTTATATGAGAAGTCTTCAATCCTTTTAAAATCAAACAATAAAATGGATTTCAGACAGGCTTATGATAATTTTTTCTATCTGGAAAGCATTAATCCGGGGTATAAAAATGTGAAAAAACTGATGGATGAAGCGCAGTTTAAAGGAACTGATTTTGTAGATATTTATGCTAAAAATGAAACACAAATGGTGATTCCAAAACAGCTTCAGGATGATTTACTGGATATTAAAACGTACGGTTTAAACGATAAATGGACGGTTTATCATAATTTAAGACAAAAAAATATTAAGTACGATTATAGTTTAATTGTAAATTTTGTGCAGATCAATATTTCGCCTGAACAGATTAAAGAGAAAGAATTCATCAAGGAAAAACAGGTTAAAGATGGTGTAAAAACGCTTTTGGACAGCCGTGGGAGACCTGTAAAAGATAGTTTGGGCAAGGAAATAAAAGTGGATAATTACAGAATGCTTCGCGCGAATATTTACGAATTCAGACAATTTAAATCTTGTCAGGTTACGGCAAAAGTTGATTTTGTTGATTTGAAAACGAATCAATTGGCTCAGACATTTCCACTTACAAGTGAGTATGTTTTTGAAAATATTTATTCAACTTACAAAGGTGATAGAAATGCCTGCGAGGATAATTATATGAATTATTTTAATAAACGTGCTGTTCCTTTTCCGAATAATGAACAAATGGTTTTTGATACGGGAGAAGATTTGAAAGCGAGACTTAAGGATATTATTGTGCGAAATAAATTTAGGTAAATCAGAATATAAGATGATTACTCGAAAGTAATAAATCTTCCTCAATTACTATTTAAGAATTAGTTTATCCCTGACGAATGAAAATCCCCAGAACTTCTGAAGATGTAAAAAATGAAATATTTGAATCGGTTGATAAACTGGACAAAATTGGAGATTTACGAATTAGACAATTAACTAAAATATTACACAAAGTAAACAATCAAATTATTATTGAAGGGATAATTGAAGTTTTTGAAAACGAAAAAAGAATAGAAAAACTTTATGTCGATCAGAAAAATGCAGGTATAATTCTCCAAAAACTAAATCTAAGAACAGAGGTAAATGTTGAATTAATATTAAATCGGATACTAAAAAACTGGAATAAAAGCGTTGAAGAAATTCCTTTTTGGCTAAGAGATAATTATGGAATCGACACTTTAACAAAAGCATTTTCAAAATTAAAAAGTGAAAATTTAACCGAATTAGAGTTAGATAAAATAAATACAATGAAATGGTGGTTAAAAATAAAATCTTAAATAAAACACATGCTTAAAAAATTACTGCCTTTTGAAAAATTAATTTATCGTTCTACATTAACTAAAGAAGAACTTTTAGGACATCTTCAAAATGAAATTGAAGCTCAAAAATCATTTGGTTTTGGAGCTTTTAAACATTCATATTCGAAACCATATATTGGTAAAATCTTTAATAATAGCTTTAAAATTCAAAAAGCTATAAACTATAGAAATTCATTTTTACCTATAATACAGGGGGAAATAAAAGATGATATCAATGGCAGTAAAATAAACGTTAAAATGAATCTTGCTGATTTTGTAAAAGTATTTATGATAGTTTGGCTGGGTGGCGTTTCTATTGCTTGTATAGCTGCATTATATAAAATAATATTTGATAATGATTTAGAGTCAGAAGCTCAGTTTCTTATTTTTATTCCGTTTTGTATGCTAATAATTGGCATTTTAATGGTTTCGTTAGGCTTCAAAGTTGAAAGCAGAAAAAGTATAACTGATCTGGAAGAAATTTTGAAGGCGAAAATAGTAAACTGATAAAACTGCTATAATGAAAACCATATACGAAAACAAATTAGACAATCCCGTTTGGAATTCCTTATCAGAAACTCATTCTGAATTTGCTATTGATTACGAAAATACCAAATTCTATAATCCTGATTATTGCCCTTTTGGAGGTTTTACAGAGATAGAAAGTACTTCAAATGCGACAGAAAAATATTCAGCATTAACGGAGAATTTCTTTATTGTTGGTGAAAAACCAAATATTGCAGATTCTTTAAAAATTGCAAAAGAATTAGTTTGTCTTCAGATGATTATTTACGAGAAAATTGAGCTTTCTATTGATACTGAAATTGTAAGGCTAACAGAAATTCATAATGAAGAATTATGTGCTTTGGTCAATTTGGTTCAGCCGGGATATTTTAAAAACAAAACACCTTTATTGGGAAATTATTTCGGAATTTTTAAAGAAAATCAATTGGTTGCGATTACTGGAGAACGCATGAAAATGGAAGATTTTACAGAAGTCAGCGCCATCGTTACGCATCCGGATCATACCGGAAAAGGGTATGCAAAACAATTGATTACACATGCAATAAATGCTATTTTTGAAGAAAATAAAACTCCGTTTCTGCACGTTGTTGAAAGTAATATCGGAGCCATTAAACTTTATGAAAAACTGGGCTTTGTAACGAGACGAAAAATGAGTTTGTGGAATATTACAAAGTAATTAAATTAAGTATTGATATTTTAATCCTAACTTTGATTTCAAAATTTCAATACCTATTCAAATAAAACAAATGAACAAAATCTTAATTTTCTTTTTCTTTATTTTCTCATTAACGGTTTTTGGACAAAAAAATAAATCAACAGCAACAACAAAACCCTTTGTATTAGGTGTAATTGAAGAAATTGATTCTAAAGAATTAGGAGAAAAAAGAATTCTAAACATTTATTTACCTGAAGGTTACAATCCTGCAGATGCTGTAAAATATCCTGTAATTTATTTATTGGACGGTTCGGCAGATGAAGATTTTATTCATATTGCGGGTTTGGTACAATTTAATAGTTTTGAATGGGTTAATCAGGTTCCAAAATCAATTGTTGTAGGAATCGCAACCGTTGATCGCAGACGGGATTTTACGTTTCCAACTACGATTTTAAAAGATAAAAAAGCGTATCCGACATCAGGTCATTCAGATAAATTTATTTCTTTTATTGAAAAAGAATTACAGCCTGCTATCGAAAGGAAATACAAGACCAATAATTCGAAAACTATAATCGGACAATCATTAGGAGGATTATTAGAAACTGAAATCTTATTTACAAAACCATCTCTTTTCAACAAATATATCATTGTAAGTCCAAGTTTGTGGTGGGATAATGGCTGTATATTAAATGAGAATGAATTGCCTTTGCTTACGCTCTTCAAACAGTCTATAGATATTTATATTGCAGTTGGTAATGAAGGAATTACACCAACTGAAATACCCAGAGTTATGGAAGTTGATGCTAATTTGTTAGCTGACAAAATCATGTGTGTTGAAAATAAAAATATAAACGTGCATTTTCAATATCTCCCTTTCGAAAACCACGGCACAATATTACACCAGGCTGTTTCTAATGCTTTTAGAGTTTTGTATCCTAAAGAAAATAAAAAATAAGCAAACTTGTAAAATCTAATAAATACTATAAAAAAATATTTTTTATATCTTTGCAAATATAAATTAACTACTACATTCTATGTGAAATAAAATTTCTTTCAGACAATCATAAAAGCAATCTGCCCAACAGTTTGCTCATTTGTTTATTCTTTAAAGAAAGAAATTATGCTTATTTTACAAAACATTTCATATTTACATACGAATAGGGATTTGCTATTCGACAAAATTACTTTTACTGCCAATAAGCAGGAAAAAATCGCTTTGATTGGCAACAATGGTGTTGGAAAATCAACTTTATTAAAAATTATTGCAGGTGAATTACAACCTTTCGATGGTTTGCTTAAAGCAGATGCAAAACCATATTACGTGCCTCAGATTTTTGGACAGTTCAATCATCTTACTATTGCTGAAGCTTTACAAATTGACGATAAACTGAATGCCCTTAAAGAAATTCTGGAAGGAAATGTAACTGAAGAAAATCTGGAAATCCTGAACGACGACTGGACAATTGAAGATCGTTGTACTGAAGCTTTGCAATATTGGCAATTGCAAAGTTTAGATTTAGCTCAGAAATTAGAATCTCTAAGTGGCGGACAAAAAACGAAAATTTTCCTTGCCGGAATTTCGATTCACCAGCCTGAACTTATTTTATTGGATGAACCGAGTAACCATCTTGATTTTGAATCGCGAACGTTATTATACAATTTTATACAAAATTCTTCAGGCACATTATTGATTGTAAGTCACGACAGGAAATTACTGAATCTTTTACACACGGTTTACGAATTAACCAAACACGGTATTACAGTTTATGGCGGCAATTATGATTTTTATGCCGAACAAAAGCAAATTGAAAACGACGCCTTAAATCAGGATATTCATAATAAGGAAAAAGCTTTGCGAAAAGCCAAAGAAAAAGAACGCGAAACACTTGAGCGTCAGCAAAAACTAGATGCACGCGGAAAAAAGAAACAGGAAAAAGCCGGAGTTTCAAGAATTATGATGAATACTTTGCGCAATAACGCTGAAAACAGTACCTCAAAAACAAAAAGTATTCATGCCGAAAAAATTGGCGGAATCTCGCAGGAATTACAGGAATTGCGTTCTGGTTTGCCCGAAATTGATAAAATGAAATTTGGTTTTGATACTACCAAACTTCACAAAGGGAAAACACTTTTTACAGCAACAGATATTAATTACAATTATAGTGAATTACTTTGGAAAGAGAATTTAAGTTTTCAGATATTAAGCGGTGATCGTATTGCTTTGAAAGGACAAAACGGTTCTGGAAAAACAACTCTAATAAAAATTATTATCGGAAAATTAACCCCAAAACAAGGAACCGTATACAAAGCCGAGTCGACAATAGTTTATATAGATCAGGATTATTCGTTAATCAATAATCAGCTTTCGGTTTATGAGCAGGCAGAAAAATTCAATACTTCTGGTTTGCAGGAACATGATATACGAAAGAGATTGAATCGGTTTTTGTTTTCGCAAAATGATTTAGAGAAATCATGCAGTTCTTTAAGCGGCGGTGAAAAAATGCGGCTGATGCTTTGCTGTTTAACGTTAGGCAATCAGGCGCCTGATATTATTATTCTGGATGAACCAACGAATAATCTGGATATTCAGAATATTGAAATTCTAACCGCAGCGATTAATGAATATCAGGGAACTTTAATTGTTGTTTCGCATGACGAATATTTTTTGGAACAAATTGATATTCAGAATACAATTCAGCCTAATTAAAAATTGAGAATTAAAAATTAAAAATTTTAGGAATTGTGATCCTTCAAATAGCTATGCGGCTTATTTTTAGTGAAGCGCCTTTTTAAGTATGTAAAGCTATGTTTCGATGTGTTAAAATAATTACGCCCAAACGGGATTAATAAAACTATTATTATTTTTAAATTTGGTATAATGCTAAAAATCAATCTAAACTATTTTAATCATGACACAAAATAAAGAAACGGTAAACGAATATATGGCCGCTTTTAGAGTAAGCGATCACAAAAGAATTCTGGATTGTCTTACCGATGATATTGTTTGGGAAATGCCCGGAATTTATCAGCATGTTGGTAAAAAAGCTTTTGATAAGGAAATTGAAAATGAAAATTTTGTTGGAAGTCCGATTATTCACATTATAAAATTGATTGAAGAAAATAATGTTGTTATTGCCGAAGGTTCTGTTCAGGGAAGCATGAAAAACGGCGGTATTCTGGATGCTGTTTTTTGTGATGTTTTTGAAATGGAAAATGGTAAAATCAAAAAACTGACTTCGTATTTAATGTCGAAGAATGCGAATTTGAAGTTTGAGTAAAGAACTAAAGTATTAATCTCGCGAAGTCGCGAAGTCGCAAAGTTTTTTACTACAGATTTAATTAAAAGAATTTTTCACGCAAATTCTGCAGATTTGGGCAGATTTAATTTTAAAAAAAATCTGCTTAAATCTTTTTAAATCTGCGTTAAAAAACTTTGCGGGACTTCTACTCCGCTCAGTCTGACAATATCGTGGAAAAAAAATCTAAAATCAACAATCTAAAATCTAAAATATATTACCCCAGCCACCCATCACGATCTAAACTTCTATATTGAATCGCTTCTGCAATATGTCCTGAAATAATTTGCGGTGAAGAATCCAGATCTGCAATTGTTCTGGCAACTTTCAGTATTCTATCGTACGCTCTTGCAGAGAGATTTAGTCTTTCCATTGCGGTTTTCAATAACTGTTTTGATTGTTCGTCTAAGGCGCAGAATTCCCTGATTTGTTTGGTATTCATTTGGGCATTGTAATGAATATTAGGCAGTTCTTCAAAACGAAGTGATTGAAGTTCGCGTGCGGCGGTTACACGTTTTCTGATTTCGACACTGCTTTCGGCTTTTCTGTCGTCTGATAATTTTTCGAAAGGAACAGGCGTTACTTCAATATGAATATCGATTCGGTCTAATAAGGGACCCGATATTTTGCTCATATAACGCTGCATTTCGTGTGGCGAAGAAGTATTTAGCATACTTGGATCATTAAAAAAACCACTCGGACTCGGGTTCATACTCGCCACCAACATAAACGACGACGGATAAGTTACGGTAAATTTTGCTCTCGAAATCGTTACTTCACGATCTTCCAACGGCTGACGCATGACTTCGAGAACATCACGTTTAAATTCCGGCAATTCATCCAAAAATAAAACGCCATTGTGCGCCATAGATATTTCTCCAGGCTGCGGATAACTCCCTCCTCCTACCAAAGCAACATTTGAAATTGTATGATGCGGGCTGCGAAACGGTCTTTGATTCATCAAACCTACTTCTTTTAATTTTCCGGCAACACTATGAATTTTAGTTGTTTCCAGTGCTTCACGCAACGTCATTGGGGGTAAAATACTCGGCAATCTTTTGGCAAGCATAGTTTTTCCTGCGCCGGGCGGTCCAATCAAAATAATGTTATGACCTCCGGAAGCCGCAATTTCCATACAGCGTTTTATACTTTCCTGTCCGCGAACATCCGAGAAATCAAATTCAGGAAAATCTAATGTTTTATAAAATTCTGCTCTAGTATCAATTACGGTTGGCTCAAGCGTTCCTCTTCCTTCAAAAAAATCAATTACTTCCTGTAAATTTTCAACTCCGTAAACATCTAAACCGGCAACAATTGCAGCTTCTTTTACGTTTTGCTTTGGCAGAAAAAATCCTTTAAAGCCTTCTTCTTTGGCTTTTATCGCAATTGGCAAAGCACCAGTTATAGATTGTAAACTTCCGTCTAATGAAAGTTCTCCCATGATAACATATTGTTCAACTTCGGGTGCTTTTATCTGATCTGAACCTACTAAAATCCCGATCGCTAAGGGCAAATCATACGCAGAACCTTCTTTTCTCAAGTCGGCGGGCGCCATATTGATCGTTATTTTTTTTCCCGGCAAGGTTAATCCATTATTTTTAAGAGCGGCTGCAATTCTGAAACTGCTTTCTTTTATCGCGTTGTCAGGCAATCCAACTAAATGATAACCAATTCCTTTATCCATGTGAACCTCAACCGTAATTGTTGTGGCTTCTACTCCAAAAACGGCGCTTCCGTAAACTTTAATCAACATAACTAATCACTTAATTTAAAAGTAAAAGTATTTATTTAAAGCTGAAAAAACATTATTTTTTGTAAATATTTTATTACTTTTTAATATCTAGATAATTACTAATTTTATATTTTAATTTTATTTATGGAAAAACATTTAGATGTTATTGGTTTAGAGCTAAAAGTTGTTGCTGTTCAAATGAACTTAGAGATCTGGATGCAGGGAGATCTCGAAGTTACCTTAAATGGAGAAAAACCATATTCTGATGATGAAATTGTTAATTATGAAAGCTTACTAAAAAGCTTTGAGAGAAGTGGAAAATATTACATTTTTTCTTGTTCCTGTGGAATTCCTGAATGTAGTAATTGGAAAGAAGGCATTACAGTAATTCACGAAGAAAATACTGTAAAATGGATTGATTCTAACAGAAATAGGGTTTGGCATTTCGATAAAAGTAATATTGGATATGATCTAAAAAATATAAATAAAGAAGTCAAAATATTTAAACGTTATTTTACCAAAAAACAAATTGAATATGTGGGTTTTGGTTATGAACAATAATATATAATTTAATTTTGCTTTATCAAATTGATTAAGTAAAACTTAACCCAACCTGATTTTTAATTTCATCCACAATCTTACTCAAATCCAGACTATTTTGATGCGACCAAAGTTTACTTTCTATTTCATTGTTTCTAATGCAGTTATGACATTCTATGGCTTCATGCGAGTATCCTTTTCCTAAATTCAGAAAACTAAAAGTAGTTTCTTTTTCTTCTTTTACAATAGAATAACCATCTGTCATAAACCACGGCGCGTTGAGTTCTATTCTACCTTTTGTTCCCGCAATTATGGCTTTCATATCAGATTCTGAAACTATTGACGTATGCAAGGTAGCTTGTGCATTTTCATATTGCAAAATTATTGAAGTCTGTAAATCAATGCCGTTTTCATGAAAAATTGATTTGGCAAAAATTTCGTTTGGAATGCCACACATTATATAGGAAAGAAATAATGGGTAGACGCCAACATCAAAAAGAGCTCCTCCTCCACTTTGTTTATCAAATAACCGACTTCCGGGTGTTTCGTTTCCAATAAAATTAAAATCGGCTTTTAAGTATTTTATAGCTCCAATTTCCCCATTTTTCACTTTTGCCAAAGCATCCTGAACTGACGGAATAAATCGTGTCCAGAAAGCTTCCATAAAAAAATTATTGTGCTTTTTTGAAGCTTCAGTCATTCGAACAGCATCTTCATAAGAAAGTGCAATTGGCTTTTCGCATAAAACATGCTTTCCATTTTCTAAGGCTTTAATAGAAAGTTCGGCATGAGAATTATGCGGAGTGGCAATGTATATAATGTCGACATTCTCATCGGCAAAAAGAGCATCATAAGAATCATAGGCTTTTGCGCAATTGTATTTTTGTGCAAACGCATTTGCATTGTCCTTATTTCGGGAAGCTACGGCAACTAATTCGGCATCTTTAAGCAATTGTAAATCTGCCGCAAACTGATTGGCAATATTTCCTAAACCTATAATTCCCCATTTAATTTTCTGAATTTCCATTCTTAAGTTTTAATTATAAAAAATGTTAAAAAGATCAAATATACATCATCAACAGAAAAAATATGTCGATTTTTAGCAATAATCAACCTATTCAATCAATAAAAAAACAATAAAAATATAGGAAAATTACGCACATTCTCAAATAAGCTGAAAAAAATGTTGCCAAATTGTAAATTTTAAGTCCATTTTAACAAATACATTCAAAACAGAGGGGGTTAAAATGAAAAATTAACAAAAATTAAACATTAGACTCTATTTTTCATAGGGGTGTTGAATGATTTTATATTTTTATCAAAAATTTAAAACTAAATAACTATGCGAAAAATTATTTTAAGCGTGATTCTTATCACGATTTTACTACTATCTATTTTTTCTATCTCATTTGTTACCGAATCACAAACATTAGGCGCTCATGTTGTTGAACTAAAACTTGATACAGGTGATACTGCCTGGATGGTTGTTGCAACTGCGTTGGTATTATTAATGACTCCGGGATTAGGATTTTTCTATGGAGGAATGGTAGGAAAGAAAAACGTAATTAGTACTATGCTTCAAAGTTTCATGGCAATGGTAATTGTTACTGTACTTTGGGTAGTAATTGGATTCGGATTGTGTTTTGGACCATCAATTGGTGGCTTCATTGGAGATCCTTCATCAAATATATTTTTTCAGGGAGTAAGTGCAAATACCGCCTGGGAATTGGCACCAACAATTCCGATGTTACTTTTCGCTTTATTTCAGGCAAAATTCGCTATTATCACTCCGGCATTAATAACAGGAGCTTTCGCAGAACGTGTTCGTTTCTGGGCTTACTTATTGTTCATGGTTTTATTTATCATATTTATATACGCTCCGTTATGTCACATGACCTGGCATCCTGATGGAATGTTCTTCAAATGGGGAGTTCTTGACTTTGCTGGTGGTACTGTAGTACACATGAGTGCTGGTTGGGCTGCTTTGGCCGGAGCAATCTTTTTAGGAAAACGTAAAGTTCAAAAAGTAAACCCTGCCAGAATTACTTATGTATTATTAGGTACAGGTTTATTATGGTTTGGATGGTTCGGATTTAATGCAGGTTCTGCTGTTGGAGCCGGAAGTCTTGCTGCTCAGGCTTTAGGAACTACAACTATTGCTGCTGCATCTGCCGCTATGGCTTGGGTTTTCCTTGACAAAATATTAGGTCACAAATTATCTGCTATGGGTGCTTGTATTGGTGCTGTTGTAGGTTTAGTAGCTATTACACCTGCTGCCGGTTTTGTGAGCATTCCTCACGCATTGGCAATTGGTATTATTGCAGCTGTAATTAGTAACCTTGTAGTTAGTAAATTTCCTAAAGGAAAAATCGATGATGCTCTTGACGTTTTTGCTTGTCACGGTGTTGGAGGAATGGTAGGAATGTTGTTAACCGGTGTATTTGCTTCTAAAACAGTAAACTCAGTTGTTGGTGACAATCAAGGTTTAATCTTTGGTGATGCTACTTTATTCTTAACACAATTAAAAGCATTGGTACTTGTTTCTGTATTTGCTTTCGTAGGTTCATATATTTTATTCTTCATTGTAAACAAAATCACTCCTCTAAGAGTTACTGAAGAAAAAGAAGAATTAGGATTAGATATTTCTCAACACGGAGAATACTTATAATAAATGAATTTCCAAAAACCAAAAAACAACTAACCAAAAAAAAGCGCTCTTATTTAGAGCGCTTTTTTGATATTTTAGATCGCAGATTTTAGATTAAAACAGAAAGTCTTTCATCTATTCTCTTTGTTCTTTATTCTTATTTAAAATTAGAAATCCCCTGTTTCAGCCACACCAAATATTCTTCGGTACTAACATAACTTATTGTTGGTTTTGTATCGTTTAAATTCTTTCCTTCCAAATCCGTTATTACATATAAGGGTTGGGTATTCGTTTTATATTTTGAGATCATAAAATCAGTCCATTTATCGCCAATTGTTTCAATTTTATCTCCTGCAGCTGTTACAAATTGTTCTTCTTTTGGCAATTCACGTTTATCATCAACATAAAGAGAAATCAGTACAACATCATTTTTTAATATTGGCAAAATTCTTTCGTCAGACCAAACGTTGTTTTCCATTTTTCTGCAATTCACACAGGCATATCCCGTAAAATCAAGCATAATTGGTTTGTTGATTGATTTTGCAAAAGCCAATCCATCTTCGTAATCATTAAAAACCATAATTCCGTGTGGGCCTAACTCTGCTCCTTCCGGCAAACCTTTTTCAGAAACAACACCGTTTCCAGCTCCTCCAGAACCTCCTAATCCAAGCGGACTTTCACTATATGTCTGAGGTGGCGGAAAAGCACTTATTAACTTTAACGGCGCTCCCCAAAGTCCCGGAATTAAATAAATTGTAAAAGTCAAAACAATTAATCCAAAAGATAATCTTCCGACTGAAATATGATTCGTCGGACTATCGTGTGGCAATGTGATTTTTCCGAAAAGATAAAAAGCTAAAGTTCCAAAAATGGCAATCCAGATCGCTAAGAAAACTTCTCTTTCTAGTAAATGTAACTGAAGAACCAAATCGGCATTTGATAAAAATTTAAACGCTAAAGCTAATTCCAAAAATCCTAAAACTACTTTAACGGTATTCAGCCATCCACCCGATTTTGGCAATGTATTTAACCAGCCTGGGAACATCGCAAACAACATAAACGGTAAAGCCATTGCTGACGAAAATCCTAACATTCCAATAACCGGTGCAATTCCTCCGTTTGAAGCGGCTTCAACCAATAATGTTCCTACAATTGGTCCTGTACATGAAAAGGAAACAATTGCAAGAGCCAAAGCCATAAACAATATTCCAACTATTCCGCCTCTGTCTGCTTGCTGATCTGCTTTGTTTGCCCATGAATTTGGCAGCATAATTTCGAAAGCTCCCAAAAATGAAACCGCAAAAACAATCAATAAAACAAAGAATATTAAGTTAAACCAAACATCTGTTGATAAAGCATTTAAGGCATCTGCACCAAATACTTTAGTAACAATTAATCCTAATATTACATAAATAGCAATAATTGAAAGTCCATAAATAATCGCATTTCTAATTCCTTTTGCCCTGCTTTTACTTTGTTTGGTAAAGAAACTCACTGTCATTGGAATCATTGGGAAAACGCAAGGAGTTAACAATGCCGCAAACCCTGAAATAAAAGCAATAAAAAAGATTGACCATAAGCTTCTTGACGGAACTGTTTTTTGCACATCATCTATAACTTTTGACGTAGCATGATCTATTTTTTCTAGTTTAAGTTTTTCTGCAGAATGAACTTCTGATACAGTATCTACAACCAAAGCCGGAACTTTTGTTTCGTCTAATTTTGACTCCACTATTGCAGGAACGTCATCCATTTTGAAAGTGGAAGGAACGCTGATCGAGAATTTTTTATTCGAATTGATACAAACTTCTTTGCAAACCTGAAAATCAAAATCAACATCAACTGTTTTTAAATTTGGGTTTATAATCTTGATTTCCTGCTCGATATGTGCTTTTCCTTCAAAGAAAGTTTCATTTACACCAAAAACGTCATTAAAAGCGGTTCTGGTTTTTCCTTCTTTGGCTTTGCCTATTAATTCATAGTTTCCTTTTTGATTTTTAAAGACAATTTCCAACGCAAGCGGACCTCCTTCCGGAGTAAATTGCGAGTACATATGCCAGTCTTTTTCAATAGTACCATCAAAAATTAAAACGGCGTTATTGCCTTTCTTTTCAATTTTAGAAGTCCATTTTACCGGTTCTAAAATTTGAGCATTACTATTTGCAAAAGCAAAAATGAAAAATAACAAAAAAACAATGGTTTTATTCCAGACACTTTTTGATATCGAAGCTTGATAAGATTGAGTAAAGTTCATTATTGTAATTCTATTTTAAGTATTTTATTAGTGGTATTTTCTATTTTAAAACGTTCATCCTGTCTCATTCCAACAACCCAAACAATTTGATTATCAGAACACAAAAGCCATGTTTTTTCCTTTTCTATTAGCGATAATTTCTCATCTTTAAAAAGTTTGCTCACTTTTTTAGATTGACCGTTCATGCCAAAAGGCTGAAAAATATCCCCCTCATTCCATTTACGTAAAACCAATGGAAACTGGATTTTTTCGGCGTCAACAAAGATAGACTTATTTGAATCTATTGTAATGTCATCTACCTGACAAAGCTTCAATTTTAAGGGAAAATTAACGTCTGTTTCATTTTCATTGATCTGATATTCTTCTGTTTCATTTTCTTCTAAAATCGGACTTAAAATCAACGTATTTCTATTTTTCAACAATCGAAATTCTGCAGCAAAAACCTGTTTGCCAGACTGACCATCAACTAAATCATAAATATCATTCCAGGCCAGGAAACCAAATTCATTAAGCCATTGGTACAAATACGATTTATAATTGGGTAATTTTTTAAGCTGATTTAAATCGAAATGAATATCATCACCGGCCTCTTTCGCCACTTGCTGATAAATCATAATCGAAGCGTCTTCAACCATTTCTTTCGATTCCTGCAAATACGATTGCGACTTTTGAAAAGCATTCAAAAAGTTGGGATTGATTTCTTTCAAAATCGGAACCAAATCATGCCTGATTTTATTTCTCAAATATTTATTTGATGCATTGCTGCTGTCTTCCCGCCATTCTATATTATTTTCTTCGGCGTATTTCAGGATTTCTTCTCTTGAAAAAGGCAAAAGCGGGCGAATAATTTTATCATTCTGCTCCGGAATTCCAGTTAAACCGTCTAATCCTGTTCCGCGGGTTAAGTTGATAATGAACGTTTCAAGATTATCATCGGCATGATGTGCGGTAAAAATATAATCGAAGTTTTCGGTTTCCAGAAGTTCATAAAACCAGCTGTAACGCAACTCACGCGCGGCAACTTGTGTCGAAAGTTTGTAATCTTTGGCAAAAGCTTCGGTATCAAACTGTGTTGTAAATATTGGAATATTATTTTGGTCGCAGTAATTCTGAATAAAATCCTGATCTCCAAAACTTTCTAATCCGCGAAGTTGAAAATTGCAATGCAAAACGGCAATTTCATAAGGCAATTGCTGAAATAAATGCAACAAAACCATACTGTCTAATCCGCCGCTAACAGCAAGAAATATTTTTTTATTTCCTAAAAATGGAAATCTTGATATGATATGATTTTGAAATTTTAAAAGCATTTGATAAATGTAAAAAATTAAATTCGATCTATTTTTAAATGAATTGTTAAGCGTGTTTTTTTTTTACACGAATTGCACGAATTAGCACTAATTTTTTTCACGCAGATTGAGCAGATTTTTTTTGCCACAGATTAGAAGATTCTCAAGATTTTCTAATCAGTATAACCCTTTAATCTGTGGCTAATATTTTTTCGTCAAATAAAAAATTCGTGAATTCGTGGCTAATATTTCATCTTAAAACTTCATGCATTGCCTTTGCCTTCAACAAACATTCTTCGTATTCTTTTTCAGGAATGGATTGTGATGTAATGGCACTTCCTACTGAAAATGAAATATATTGATTTTCCTGATTGTACAAAATACTTCTGATTACAACATTAAAATCAAAATCACCTTCGGGTGTAAAATAACCAACGGCTCCACTATACAGACCGCGTTTGGTTTCTTCTAGGTTTTCGATGATTTTCATTACCGAAATTTTTGGCGCGCCAGTCATACTTCCCATTGGAAAAGTTGTTTTTAAAACATCAATTGGCGAATATTGCGGATCTAATTTTGATGTAATCGTCGAAATCATTTGATGTACCTGCAGAAAAGAATAAATCTTGCAAAGTTCCACCACTTCAACCGAACCTTTTTGCGCTGTGTGCGATAAATCATTTCGAACTAAATCGGTAATCATGATATTTTCAGCACGTTCTTTTGCGTCTGATTCCAGAAATTGTTTTGATTTTTCGTCTTCAATTGGATCTAAAAATCGTTTTGAAGTTCCTTTTATGGGCTGAGAAATCAAAGTTTCTCCTATTTTTTTTATATAACGTTCGGGCGAAGCCGAAAGCAAAAATTGTTTATGATTTTTAAAGAAAACAGAAAATGGTGCTTGTGAGATTTTATTCAGTTTCTGAAATTTCTCCAGTGGATTTATAACCGCATTTTCAGCGAAAAATTCCATACAAAAATTAGCTTCATACATATCACCTGCATGAATGTGATTCAGCATTTTTGTTACTTTTTCGATATAAAATTCTTTAGAAATTCTTTGCTCGATCTCTAAAGTTTCTCCACTTTGGACTTTGGACTTTGGACTTTGGACTATCTCATCAAAATCCTCTTCAAGTTCGTCATCACAAAGCATTAAATATTGAATTTCAAGCTGATTTTCTTTCAGTATAAATATTTTTTTTGGTTGAAAGAAAAACAAATCCGGAAAATCTAAACCGTCAAAGTTTGCTGATTTTAAATCTTCTACATCATTTTTCAGATCGTATGTTAAATAGCCAAAAAGCCAGTCTTTTGTGGTTTGCTGGTATTGTTTTAAATCTTCAAAAGCGTTGTGAAAATCGGTTTTTAAAGACGTAAAAGCATCTACCGCCATCATACAATTAAAACTCGAATATTCTTGCGGATATGAATTGCTATCCAAAAAAACGATTTCGCGAAATTGTTGTGACCATCCTAGAAGTTGCTGCTTAAACTGCTCCGGATTGGGTATATGTTTATGAATGGAAACTCTCAAAAAAGTATAAATTTTAGATTTCAAAATTACGACAAAAAAAATCCTGCAATAAATTAATCCGTGAAAATTATTGGCACACTTTTTAGTATATCGAATTAGCGCGCATTTAACAAATCTTTTTTTTTAACAGAAAATCATCATTAATGAGATCCAAAACTTTATTTATTAATCAACTTTAAAACCTTTTATGAAAACAATTGCACAATTGGGCTTGACAGCCCTTGTAATTATCACATTACTTTTTTCTTGTAAAAAAGCAGATTCTGCATCTTCTGCAGATGTAACAGTAGATTCTTCGGCTAAAGAAGATCGCGCAGACGTTGAATCCTCAAAATCTGAATATTCAGATAGCGATGAACAACAACAAATTCAGGCTGGACAAATTACCGCCGGTGAGTGGAATGATTTAAGCAATTGGTCATTCTGGGAATCTTTAAACGAAAATTCAGAATTCTCTGAAATGAGCAGTTACTGGAAATACAATCTGAAAGACAGAATTTCTGTGAATGTAAAATCGGATTATGAAAACGTAGTTGATGTACCGGTTTTATTACTTGATTCTCAAAACAATGTCATTTGGTCTTCAAGAACAAACAATAAAGGAAATGCTGAATTATGGCCTTCTTTAGACGATGAAAACCAAGCCGATACTCAAAATTTAAAAATTAAAATTGGCAATCAGATATTTCAAAATATTCAAAACTATAACGATAAAAAAATCAACAGATTAGTTTTAAAAAATTACAATGAACCAAATTCTAAAGAAAAGAAAATTGACATTGCTTTTATGGTTGATGCAACAGGTTCTATGGGAGATGAAATAGATTATTTGAAGGAAGAACTGACCGATGTTATCTCAAAAGTAAAGCGTAACAATCAAGGTACTATTGTAAATATGGGAGCTGTTTTTTACAGAGATAAAGGCGAAGATTATGTTACTAAAACATCTGATTTTTCGACAGATATTGATGACACTACAGGATTTATCAAAGAACAATCTGCAGATGCCGGAGGTGATTTTCCTGAGGCTGTTGAAACGGCTTTAAACGAATCTATTAATGATTTGGAATGGTCAGAAAATGCTACTTCAAGAATTCTTTTTTTAGTGTTGGATGCTCCACCTCATTATGATGATCAGATTATTTCAGAAATTCACAGTTTAATAGCAAAAGCAAGTAAAAAAGGCATTAGAATTATTCCGATTACTGCCAGTGGTATCGACAAAGAAACAGAGTTTTTAATGCGCTATATGGCAATAGCAACTAATGGAACATACGTTTTTATTACCAATGACAGCGGTATTGGAAACGACCATCTTGTTGCTTCGGTGGGAAATTATCAGGTTGAGTCTCTGAATAAGTTAATGGTGCGACTTATCAATGAAAGTTTAAAATAAGAATTTCAGGTTTAAAAGCAAATGCAATAATTAGCCAAAACTGTTAATATAGTAGCAATTTAATAAGAAAAAATTCATTATATTTGATATAGGATTAAATTAATCCCAAAATAAGATTGTATTGATTATAAGATTCTCAATAAAACTGGCCTAAAAACAGATTTTCATTTTATCAGAGAATTTTGATTTGTAATGTTTATAAGCAAAATAAATTATATTTTTTAACCTATCTTAAATCCTAGTATTATGAAAATCGCCACCATTATTGTCCGCGTCCTAATTGGTCTTTTATTGCTTTTTGCATCTATCAGTTATTTTTTCCATTTAATGCCAGAACCAGAAACTACAGGAAATTTCAAAGCCTTTAATGTTGGTTTGATGGCTTCAACGTATTTAATGCCTCTTGCAAAATCAATCGAATTGCTGTGCGGAGTTGCATTTGTAACGGGACGTTATGTAACATTAGCCAATATTTTGATATTACCTATAACGGTAAATATTTTGTTTATCAATTATTTTCTGGCTCCGGAAGGTTTGCCAATCGCAGCACTGTTATTTCTGGCTAACTTATTTTTAATTTACAGATATTGGGATAATTACAAAAGTGTTTTCAGAGCATAATTTAATTTTACCCAAACATAAAAAACCCGACACTTAAAAAATGTCGGGTTTTGCTTTTTAATTTCTATCGTGTTTTACCCAAACCAGTTCAGAAGTGTCGTAACCTATTTCCTGAGCTTTTCTAAGGTAATCTAATTTGATGTTTTCCGGAATTGATGTTTCTCTCGAAAGTATCCACAAATATTTTAAGCTTTCGCCAGCCACAAGTGCATATTTGTAATCAGGATCTATCGAAATTACATTATAACCGGAATAAAAAGGACCAAAAAATGAGACTTTTAGCATACCAACGTTGTCTTTTTTGACGAACCTGGCTTTCCCGATGCTCTGTTCCCATTTGTCTTTTTTGACATTATAGCCCTTATTATCAACTTTTATCGTTCCGTTGTCGTTTAGCGAATATTCTGCAGTTACATTGTTTAGGCCCTTTTCATACTTAAAATCCAATCTGGCAATTTCATACCATTTTCCCAAGTATTTTGCTTTATCAAAGTTTTTAACAGCAGTTGCATTTTTTGGAATAGTTGATCCGCAAGAGTAAAGCAGAAAAGCAATTCCTGCTCCAATTAAAACAGGAGCTATATATCTATTTTTCATGATGTTGTCTTTTTAGTAAAGTAAAGATAGCATCAGAATTGTCCATCTAATTTACAAAATTTATCGTCAGGTTTATATTTTTTCAGACATTAAATTCATGAAAATTAAAAAACTTAATGATGAACTAATAATATTCTTGCTAAAAAACTAAATTTGACAAACGAACCAACTTTATAAAATGAAAAAATATCTATTTTTAATTTTCCTGATGTATTCTTCTTTTTCAATATCCCAAAATATTAAAGCTGTAGATTCTTTAAATACTGAAATTTGTAACTCATTAATTCAGAATAAAAATTTACAGACTGAGATTAGAATCAATACTATTAATAATGCTCACATTACTCCTTATTTATCAAAATTTAAAGATTCAATAGTTCAGAAAGAAATATTTGCGCAAATATTCTATAGACTGCAAAAAGATTGTAATGAATTTGTGGCTCTTTTTCCAAATAAATCGTCTGAAAGTACCTGGACTATGGAAAATGAAAAACCAAAAACTAAAATAACCAAAGAAAAGTGCAATCATTTTAGCAAAATTTCAAGATATTATTATATTGAAAATGATGGTAATAAAGTTGAAGTAACTTTAGATGGCGGGTTATGGATAGAAAAGTTTTCTGATGATACTTTTTCAAAATTGTTTTACAGAAAAAAAAAGCAATTGTGACTTTGAACTGGAATTTATAGAAAGCAATAATATTTCACGAAAAAATTTCAGCGTTAAAGGTGATAAATATCTATATACACTGTACGATGAAGAAAATGAAACTTATAGTGTCTACACCCAAAACAAGGAAACTTATTATACCTTCAAAATAGTAAAAGAATAAAAAAACCCGTCATAAAAGCTATGACGGGTTTCAAAAAATATGATTTTACGTAAATTATACGTGTATCGCTCTGTTTTCTGTTGCTGCCAATGCTGCTTCTTTTACCGCTTCCGCGAAAGTTGGATGCGCATGGCTCATTCTTGAAATATCTTCAGCAGAAGCCTTAAATTCCATTGCAGTAACCGCTTCAGCAATTAAATCTGCAGTACGGGCTCCAATCATGTGAACTCCTAAAACTTCATCTGTTTTTTCATCAGCAAGGATTTTTACGAATCCGTCTAAATCAGCACTTGCTCTCGCACGTCCTAACGCTTTAAATGGGAAACTTCCTGATTTATATGCAATTCCTTCTGCTTTCAATTGCTCTTCTGTTTTTCCAACAGCAGCAACTTCAGGCCAAGTGTAAACTACACCAGGAATTAAGTTATAATCGATATGTGGTTTTTGACCTGCTAAGATTTCAGCAACCATAGTTCCTTCTTCTTCCGCTTTATGTGCCAACATTGCTCCACGAACAACATCACCAATTGCATAAATATTTGGAACATTAGTTTGTAAATGATCGTTTACTTCAACTTGCCCTCTGTCTGAAATTTTCACTCCTGCTTTGTCAGCGTTCAATCCGTCTGTATAAGGACGACGACCAACAGAAACTAATGAATAATCTCCTTCAAGAGTAATTGTTTCTCCTTTTGCATTTTCAGCCTGAACAACAACAGCATCGCCATTTCTTTCAACCGATTTTACTTTGTGAGAAACGTAGAATTTCATTCCTTGTTTTTTCAATACTTTAGTCAATTCTTTAGATAAAGAACTATCCATTCCCGGAATAATTCTGTCCATGAATTCTACTACAGAAACCTGAGCACCAAGGCGTAAGTAAACTTGTCCAAGCTCGATTCCGATAACACCACCACCAATAATTACTAAGTGTTTTGGAACTTCTTTTAATTCCAAAGCTTCTGTAGAAGTGATGATTCTTTCTTTATCAATTTTGATGAAAGGCAAAGAAGATGGTTTTGAACCTGTAGCGATTACAGTATATTTTGCTTCGATAGTTTCTGATGTTCCGTCAGCTTTTGCAACTGCAATATGCGTTGCATCTACGAAAGAACCTAAACCTGTGAAAACAGTGATTTTATTTTTGTCCATTAAGTAGTTGATTCCACCTACGGTTTGATCTACAACTGCTTGTTTGCGGGCAATCATTTTCTCTAAATTGATTTTTACATCTCCCGAAACCTCGATTCCGTGATCTGCAAAATGAGCAATTTCTGCATAATGATGAGAAGAAGATAATAATGCTTTTGAAGGAATACAACCTACATTAAGGCAGGTTCCGCCAAGAGAGTTATACTTTTCTACAATTGCTGTTTTGAAACCTAATTGTGCGCAACGAATTGCTGATACATATCCGCCCGGTCCTGAACCTATAATGACTACGTCAAATGAACTCATAGTTTGTAAAATTTATTTTTAGCGATACAAAATTAAGGAATAAAGTTTTGTTTAAAGTTTAAATCTCAATGTTTTTTGTGTGAAATTTTGGGGTGGAGGTTTTAGCCACGAAGGCACTAAGACGCAAAGTTTTTTAATTTAATAGTAAAGTTCGCTAAGAGTTTTGGAAGGATCGCTAAGTTTTTCTTTTTTAATCTCGCAAAGTCGCAGAGTCGCAAAGTTTTTGCGATAACTAAATTGAATAGCGTACAGCTTTAGCTGGATGTAAAAATAAATTAGGATAAAAAAGGTTTTAGCCAAACTTATCATTTGGCTAAAGCCTTTTCCTTCTCAAACCTAAAATCTCCAGCTAAAGCTGGAGGCAATTCAAAATAAAAAACCTAAAACCTTATCGACTAAAAATCTTAGTGAATTAAAAAAACTTTGTCACTTTGTACCTCTGAGCCTTTGTTCCTAAACTTAGAATCTCAGCAACTTAGAACCTTAGTCCCTTCCTTAAAAAATCACCGTCGAATTCTTTACTTCGCTAATCATAAACATACTTTGTGTACTTCCTATATGCTGTAGTGAGGTTAATTTGGTTACTAAAAATTCTCTGTAAGCTTCCATATCTTTTACTAATACTTTGAGAATGTAATCATAATCGCCGCTTACGTGATGGCATTCTAAAACTTCATTGAGTTTGATGACTTCGCTTTCGAATTTGGTTAGGAATTCTTTGGTATGCTGAATGAGTTTTAGATGACAGAACACTACAAATCCTTTATCTATTTTGGTTTTATCTACCAATGCGACGTAGTTTTTGATGATGCCTTCGCGCTCTAATTTTTTAATTCTTTCGTAAACTGCTGTTACTGAAAGATTCAATTTTAATGATAATTCTTTGGTTGTTTTTTTACTATCTGTTTGTAATAAAACAAGGAGCTTTTTATCAGTGGCGTCTAAAGTCATGTTTATAGTTTATGGTTTGTTGCAGATGAAATAAAATCTATTGTTTGGAAAATATTTTAACAAATTTAGATTAATAATCTTTAATAATTCATTTATGTAGTTTTAAAATCTAATTATTAAATACATGGTTGATTAATTTTCTATTAAAACGTTATTTTGGATAGAATTTCTATTGATAACGAGTGTCCTAGCCCAGATTGAAGTGGAAAGCCCGGAGTAAAAAAGGCAAAAGTTTCTTGGTCTAAAAAAGCGACCGGAGGAAGCTCTTTTTAGAACATTAGAAACTTTGCCTTTTTTATGAGGACTTGAAACGGAAAGCTGGAATAGCTTCAAATTAAAATTCCAAGAAATAAATTCCAATAGCAATTGCAATATCAAAAAATCAATTGCAATAATAAACAACAAACTAAAAACAATAAACTAAAAAAACATATGAAAGACTTTAACCCAGCAGATAAAATTCAGGATTTGCAATACTTTGGAGAATTTGGCGGTGTGAATCCATCGATTTCTGATTCGTCGACTTATACTTTTTTATCGGCCAAAACGATGTTCGATACTTTTGAAGGAAACATGGAGGGCTGTTATTTGTATTCGCGCCATTCTTCGCCGAGTAATTTGTATTTGGATCAGGCTTTGGCGGCGATGGAAGGCACGGAAACGGCTAATGTTTCGGCGTCAGGAATGGGGGCTATTACACCTACGCTGTTACAGTTGTGCGGGGCCGGAGACCATATTGTTTCGAGCCGAACGATTTATGGTGGAACTTATGCTTTTTTGAAGAATTTTACTCCGAGATTTGGCATCAAAACAAGTTTTGTAGACATTACAAAACTAGATATTGTAGAAGCTGCAATTACACCAAAAACGAAAGTTTTGTATTGCGAAACGGTAAGTAATCCGTTATTGGAAGTGGCTGATATTGCCGGCTTAGCTAAAATTGCAAAAAAACATAATTTGAAATTGGTTGTAGATAATACGTTTTCACCTTTATCTGTTTCGCCTGCAAAATTAGGTGCTGATATCGTGATTCATAGTTTAACGAAATATATTAACGGAAGCAGTGATACGGTTGGCGGTGTAACTTGCGCCTCTAAAGAATTTATCAATTCACTCAAAAATGTAAACTCCGGAGCGAGCATGCTTTTGGGACCAACAATGGATAGTTTGCGATCGGCTTCGGTAATGAAAAATCTGCGTACGCTGCATATTCGTATTAAACAACACAGTCATAATGCGCATTTTCTGGCGGATCAATTTGAAGCTGACGGTTTAAAAACAGTCTATCCTGGATTGAAAAGTCACCCAAGTCATGAATTGTACAAAACGATGATTAATCCGGAATATGGTTTCGGAGGAATGCTGACAATTGATGTTGGAACTTTAGAAAAAGCCAATGAATTGATGGAATTAATGCAGTCCAGAAATCTAGGTTATTTGGCGGTAAGCTTAGGATTTTATAAAACGTTATTCAGCGCGCCGGGAACTTCGACTTCGAGTGAAATTCCGCTTGAAGAACAACACGAAATGGGATTGACCGATGGTTTGATTCGTTTTTCGATTGGTTTGGATAATGATATTCAGCGTACTTATGAGATGATGAAGGAATGTATGGTTGAATTGGGGATTTTAAAATTGTTTCACAGAGATTCACGAAGGGTTTTCGCAGAGAATCGCTAAGTTATTTCACGCAGATTTTGGAGATTTAAGCAGATAAGTGCAGATTATTTATTATTATAAAAAAATCTATTTTTAATTTGCTTAATCTCCAAAATCTGCGTGAAACAAAAATTATTTTAGTGCTTTAATCTGTGGCAAAAAAGCGGTTCTGAGATTATTTTTCAGAACTGCCTTTAACATTTAATTTTGCTCAAAATGCCTAAATGATTGCCAATATTTATCTTTGTAAATCTCATAGCTTATTTCAAAAGTCTGGCTGTATTTTTTGATTAATGCGTCTACAACTTTTGGTGGTTTTCTAAATTCTTTACAAGCAAAAAAGATTTCTCTTTTATTGTTTGCTGTTTCTCTTCCAATATTTAGATATCCATCAGAATCTGGCAGGCTAAACATTATTTCTTCTTCAATTTCATCCAATAATTTATACGTCACATCATCGGGCAAACCTGTTTCGTCTGTTTTTTCAAATGGAATTGCAACAATAAAAATCCAGGGATGAGATGCTTTTTTATCCCACTCTAAAACCGTTGTATTGATTATTGCTAAAATAACTCCACGCTCTTGGCTTTTTCCTTCAAAAGTTGCGTAGCCATCATTTTCAGTATTATGTCTTGTACCTTCATATTTTTCGACAAACTCCTTTTCTCTCCAAATTAAATAATCTTTTAATTTTTCGATTGGTATCAATTCTTGAGAAATATCATTTGTGCCTACCACTTTCATATTATCTATTAGAGTAACAGAATGCAATTCTCCTAAGTAATTATCCAAAAAAATATAAACACCATTTGTTACAGCGGTTTTTTTATCTTCCTCAAAATGATCGTAAACAATTGTCAAATCAATTTCGTCCGGATAGTCGTTATGAATATTAGGATAAAATTTTAAATTGCCTTTATCAAAATTAAAATTCTCATAAGTTATACCAACATCATTAATATCTGATGCAGATTTAAGAGCCGTAAACTTCCAGCCTTCAATTTTTGGGGCCGCATTGACCAACTCTTCTATCACATAAATATTTTTAATCGCTCCGTCTGGCGTTAGTATCAACTCTGCGGTTTGATTATCAAACATTCCGGTCAAAAAATAAAAACCATCATGAATTTCATCTAATTTTGGTGCAATTTTATCTAAAAACCCTTTATGTATATTGTTTCCGTCCTGAACAATTTTGAAAAACTCTTTTTCATGTTTTAAAAACCAATTCCAAAAATCACTATACGATTCTATTGGAGCATCTTTTTTGCCCCATACATTTTTCAGGAAACTCATATCTGTTTAAAAAATTAAATTAAAATTTACAAGCTGCAAACTTAAGAAAAAGCCTATAGGAAATAAGAATATATTTTTATAAAAAACAAAATAAAAAAGCCATTCTGATCAATCTCAGAACGGCTTTTCATTTATAATTATAAATCAAACTTACAACTTCTCTACGAAGTTTAGTTTACTATTTTTTCTACTATAAGTAAAATAAATAAACAACCCGATTAGTAACCAAACCGTGAAGTAAATCCAGTTCCAGACACTTAATTCGGCCATCATATAAAGGCAGCAGATTAATCCTAAAAGTGGAATTAAAGACAAGTTTTTTCTGAATGCCCAAACGGCTAATCCAACCAAAACAAAAAGGAAAATCCACATTGGGATTTTGTGTTTGAATAAGCTGAAACCTGATTCGTATTTTAGAGAATCGCTAATTGGCAAACCTTTTACAACCTCTGTATATTTTGCTTCGTCGTCTTGGTATTGGCTTAATAAATGTTCTAAATCTGAGGTTTCGGCAGTTTTATTTTTAACATCGATGCTTTCTAAATAATTGAAAACTTTCGCAGATTCTTCTTTGTCTAATGACGTAATTATTGTTGTTGCGTCGTTTGTTTGTGATTCATTATTGATAAAAGCCATTGTAGCTTTATTATTGAAAGCAAAAGCATAATACAATCCTGCAATCATTAAAACAGGCATAATAAATTTTGAATTTACATATGGCGTTTTGAATTTTCCTCTTGGAATTTCAGGTTTGTTTTGTAAAACCAAAACTCCGGCGCAAACTAATACAAAGGCAAATAAAGTCCCTATACTGCATAAATCTGTTACCATTGTCAAATTCAAAAACAAGGCTGGAATTGCCACCACAAAACCCGTTACAATTGTCGCAAAAGATGGTGTTTTGAATTTTGGGTGCACTGTAGAAAATTTCTTTGGTAATAAACCATCACGGCTCATACTCATCCAGATACGCGGCTGTCCCATTTGGAAAACCAATAGAACGCTCGCCATAGCAATTACCGCACTTACTGCGATAATTCCTGACATCCATTTTAGGTTTAATTTATCGAAAACAAACGCCAGAGGGTCTCCAACATTTAATTCGTTATAGCGCACCATTCCGGTTAAAACCAAGGCAATGGCAATATATAAAATTGTACAAATAATAATCGCCCACATCATTCCGCGTGGTAAATCACGCTGTGGATTTTTACATTCTTCTGCCGTTGTCGAAATCGCATCAAAACCAATATAAGCAAAGAAAACAGCCGAAACACCTTTTAAAACGCCGCTAACTCCGTTTGGCGCAAACGGATCCCAATTGGCTGTGTCTACGTAAAAAACTCCAACTGCAATAACCAAAAGTACGATGCAAAGTTTTACCACAACCATAACGTTACTCGCGTTACGGGATTCTTTCATTCCTCTGTACACCAAAGCTGTAATTAAGACAATAATGAATAAAGCCGGTAAATCAGCCACAAAATGAAAAGAACCAATTGTTGGTGCCGTTGTCCAGGCAGTATATGAAGCTTGCAGAGAAGCACTTAAATTTTCGAAAGTTTTTCCGCCCTGCATTAAAGCTGTGGCATCTTTAAATCCGTTTGAAGCGGTTAGATAATCCATCTGAATCCATTGTGGGAGATGAATTCCACCACTTTGGAGCAGTCCCGTAAAATAGTCACTCCAGGATATGGCGACTGTTATGTTTCCTACGGCATATTCCATGATTAAAGCCCAACCAATAATCCATGCAATGATTTCTCCAAAAGCTACATAAGAGTATGTATAAGCACTTCCGGAAACCGGAACCATCGAGGCAAATTCCGCATAAGCAAAAGCCGCAAAACTACAGGCCAAAGCCGTAAATAAAAATAAGAAAATAACAGCTGGTCCGCCATCGGCACTTGCTTTTCCGATAGTACTAAAAATTCCCGCTCCAACAATTGCTGCGATTCCAAATGCAGTTAAATCTCTGGTCGTTAAATGTTTTCCTAATGCATTATGACCATCTGCTTCGTTCTTTGCAACTTGCTTGAGAATATCTTGTACCGTTTTTTTTCGGAATAAACCTGATAATGCCATATGTGGTTTTGCTTTTAAAATTAATTTATGTCGGTCTTTGTGGTTTTATTTTGCAAATAATGCAAAAATTATCCTGATTTCAAATATATAAAACGATTTTGTTTTAATGGGAATTATTTTTTGCCACGAAGGCGCAAGGGCACGAAGTTTTTTTAGCCACGAATTACACTAATTTCCCCGAATTTTGTTTCACGCAGATTTAAAAAGATTTAAGCGGATGCGCGCAGATTTTATTCATAGCTAAATCAAAATTAAATCTGCTAAAATCTGCCAAATCTGCGTGAAATAAAAAAATCCGCGCTTATCTGCGTTTTCACGAAGTGAATCCGTGTCATCCGCGTGCCATTTCTCACTTCAAACAAGCTCTCAAAATACTAACCGGATGCTGTGCTTCCCTACTAGTCCCATCATAAATTTGATGGCGACAGCTCGTTCCTGCAGCAGCGATCTTGACGTTTTCAGCAGTAGCACGCACTTTTGGGAATAAAGTATCTTCTCCCATTTGCATACTAACCTGATAATGTTCTTTTTCATAACCAAAAGATCCCGCCATCCCACAACAACCCGAATTATAAATCGTAACGGTGTTATTGGTTGGCAAATTCAGCATCGCGAAAGTCGCTTCAACAGAGCTCAATGATTTCTGATGACAATGCCCGTGAATCTTGATTTCTTTCTTTTCTTCAGAAAATGAATCCGGTTTTATCTTTCCGTCGATGATTTCTTTTTTAAAGAATTCTTCAATGGTAAAAGCATTTCGGGATAACTTCTCCGCTTCTTCCTTATCATCTGCAAGGCGAAGGTATTCATCCCTGAAAGTTAAAATGGCAGAAGGTTCAATACCAACCAATGGCGCATTGCCTAAAACCAAATCCTTAAAAATGTTGACATTGTGATTGGCTATTTTTTTTGCTTCTTCTAAAAAACCTTTAGATAAATAAGCCCTTCCACTTTCTTCATGGTCAATAACCAGAACCTGATACCCTAATTTGGTTAATAATTCGAAAGCATCGATTCCTATATTTACATCATAATAATTGGTAAATTCATCTACAAACAAATACAATCTTCCGTTTGGAAAATCCGTAACTGTAAGTTTATGATTTTCATGCCATTTTCTGAAAGTCTTTTTGGCTAGAAGCGGCACTTGTCTTTCCGGTGCAATTCCCATACTTTTTTTAACGAAAGACTGATTCGAAATAAAGTTGGTGATCGACGGAAACAAACTTCCCATTTTATTCAGTTTTGCGTTGTGGGCAAAAATCTTGTTTCGGGTCGAAAATCCGTTTGCTTTTTGGTATTGGTACAAAAATTCGGCCTTTAAAGTTGCAACGTCCACATTACTCGGACATTCGCTGGCGCAGGCTTTACAGCTTACACACAACTCAAAAACTTCGTATAGTTCTTTCTGGTCGAATTTATTTTCTTTCTCAGAATATGTCAAATATTCACGTAGCGCATTCGCTCTCGCACGCGTGGTTTCTTTTTCGTTTTTGGTGGCACGATAACTCGGACACATCGCTCCTCCTGCCGATGGCAATTTTCGGCAATCTCCGGAACCGTTGCATTTTTCAGCTGCACGCAAAATTCCTAAACTGTCTGAGAAATCCTGAAACGTTTTAATATCCGGTTCTACCCTTCCCGAAACCACACGATGGTTTTCATCCATCTTTAAAGCATTCACAATCTTCCCGATATTCAAAACCGAATTCGGGTCAAAAGCCAATTTAATGCGTTTCAGCAATTCATAATTTGTTTCCCCAATCATAAACGGAATAAACTCGCCACGCACAATTCCGTCGCCGTGTTCCCCGCTTAGTGAACCTCTGTATTTCTTTACCAAAATCGCCACATCGGTCGCGATAGTTCTGAATAATTTTAAGTCAGATGTTTTCTTCAAATTCAAAACCGGACGCAAATGCAGTTCGCCCGCACCTGCATGCGCATAATAGATCGCGCCTTGTCCGTGACGCAGCATCATCGCCGAAAACTCCGCAATATAAGCAGGTAAATCGCTCAACTCAACTGCAGTATCTTCAATAGAATCGGCTGCTTTGTCGTCTCCAACAATACTTCCCAAAAGTCCGAGGCCGGCTTTTCTAAGTTCGTTTACTTTTTCAATATCGGCTCCGTAAATTTTTACGAGCGCGTAACCAAAATTATTTTTTTCTAAATCAGCTACCAAAGCATTTGCCTGATTTTCGGCATCCTGAGCATCGTGCGAAGCTACTTCAAACATCATAATCGCTTTCGGTTCTCCCACCAAAAAGAAACGGTTTTTAATATGCTCGCGATTCGTTTTGGTACAATCCAGAATCGTGTCGTCGATCATTTCTGCGGTGTACAAATGATGTTTCATCGCCACCACAACAGATTCCAGCGATTCCTGAATACTGTGATAATGCGCTACCACCATAATATTATTCGCCGGCGGTAAATCGTCTACTTTTAAGGTAATTTCATACGTAAAGGCCAAAGTTCCTTCGCTTCCGCAGAGTAATTTCCCCAGATTTATGGTCGGTTCCGTTCCGCCAAACAAATCCGATTTTAAGAGAATATCAACTGCATAACCCGTATTTCTTCTGTGAATCTCCGGTTTCGGAAACTCTTTTACAATTTCATCCTGCGTTGCTTTTACCGAAAGTTCGTCGTAAACGCTTTTGTATATTTTATTTTCTAAAGTATCGCCTTTGGTTTTCTCGATAAATTCCGCCGAAGTCAGTTCCTTAAAAACCACTTCCGATCCATCGCTCAAAATCGCTTTAATCTCCACAATTTTATCGCGCGTCACGCCATAGCGAATCGAAGTCGTTCCCGAAGAATTATTCCCCACCATTCCGCCAATCATACAGCGGTTTGAAGTCGAAGTATTCGGTCCAAAAAATACACCGTTCGGTTTCAGAAACAAATTCAGCTCATCGCGAATCACGCCGGGCTCGACCGTAACAGTTTTTTTAATTGGGTCGAAATTCAGGATTTTGGTAAAATTCTTCGAAACATCGACCACAATTCCGTCGCCCACCGTTTGTCCGGCCAGTGAAGTTCCCGCCGTTCTTGGCGTAATCGAAATATTATGCTCCCCCGCAAACCGAATCAGTTTACTTATATCTGCTATCGTTTTAGGCACGGCAACCGCTTTTGGTTTAATCCGGTACACCGAAGCATCGGTCGAATAAAGCGTTTTATGAAGATCATCGTATAAAAGTGTTCCTTCCAAAGATGCTGATAATTGTTCTAAATCCTTAAGTATTGACATTTTTGCTGAATATGATTTCACAAAAATACTTATTTTTTTAGGTTCTGAGGTTCTCAGATACTAAGGTTCTAAGGTTTTTTTCTGATGGTCCTTTTTGGAATTGGAATTTGGAATTTAAATATTGGAATTTTTAGAAGCTATTTCCTGCTGTCCTTCCAAATCTTTTGCGCCGAACCCCGGCACAAAAGGATTTTCCCTCCCATCAGGGCTAGGGCAGTTGGTTTCACAAGAAGATTTAATTTATTTCAAATACCAGGATTTATCATATAAATCATTTAACTCTTTTGCCGGAATTCCATTTAGTTCAATCGTTTTATTACAAATTTGATCAAAATCTGCATGCTCACAAGCCATATCAATCATATGATCGGTTTCGCCCATTCCTCCTGCTCCAATTAACAGTTTGCCCGAATCACTAAACTCTTTAGCTATTTCGGTTATAATTTTGAATAATTGTTCTGACATATTTCTTTCCTTAAAATATAAACTTGAAAATCTTTCTATGCAGCCAATTAAAACAACCTTTTTATAAATATTAATGCTAAAACTATCGCTCTCTCCTGTTACATATTCGAGTCCATCTATTTGGTTGGGAATTATAAACCAACCTCCACGCTCGTTTTTAGTAAAATGTCCGAATTCTTTCAAATGCAAAAATTCAGCTTTTAATCTTTTAAAAATATCGTTTAGCCTTTGCTCGGTTTCTTCTAAAGAATATTCTTTTTCTTTTGGAATTAGACAGTGAATACTTGTTCCCATAATTTATTATTACATTTTATTAAATGAGAAACCTAAAGAAAAGGCGGTTCCTGAAGAACTCTATAGGACATAAAAACACATCCAAATTTTTTTCCTTCGATTCCTTCAATAATCAACCAACCCAATATTCCCTTATTTATAAGTTGATACAATTCATATTCAACAAATTCAGGAGTATAATTTAATTTTTGATATTCAGGATGCGTTCTAATAAGTTCTGAAAATTTCCATTGTGAAAACTTAATTTCATTTACTTCAATATCATAAGCATACATAACTCCATCTTTTTCTGCTGTACAACCGCTTCCGTGAAACCAATATTCAATTCCGTCAATAGTTCCTTTTCTGCTAAAAAAGGTATGTGAAAAAGAACATGGATTTATATCCTGTTTATATTTATTTTTTAATAAAGCTTCAAAATGTCTTATAAAATTGATATAGTCTGCTAAAATTTTTTCTATCATAATTTATCTCAAATCTCTAATGTAAATTATTCTAAACTAATATTATGCATGTAAAGAACTATTACCTTTAAAAACAAAAAGAAACACAACGATTAAAAGAACACAAAAAGCCAGAGAAAAAGATCTTAAATGTTTATTTATGACAATTTCAATCTCAAAAGTAATGGTAAATAAATACAGAAAAAGTCCCACGAAAAATAAACCAAAAGTAGAAACCAACATAAAAATAGAACCTTCTCCAACTACAACTTGTTTCAAAGTAATGATTTCCTGTATCGTGTAAAAAAGAAAATATATAAACCAAACCCAATATAAAAAATGAAATAAATAGGCGAATGTTGTTTTCATGTTTTATCTAATCGTTACAAATGTTATTATAAATCGAATATAAACTATTTTCTATAATGTCATGAATTAATGTACAACTTCTTTCTAGACAACGCGCTCTGCGAAGCCTCCTGACTTCGTAGCGACAATAATAATCTAACAAATTCAAGAAAATCTCTAGGTACTATTGGAACGGGTACGAAGTCGGGAGACTTCGCACAGCGCTAACTTTTAATTATATTTTTGGTTTCTAGAAGACTTTGAACAGCGTGGTGACACATCTCGACATGAAATTCAGGTAACTCTTTTTTCATTTGGCAACTTGTTAATTTGGTAAATAAAATAATTAATAAACTATAATGCGGTAATAACTTTTTTCTATTATTCATTCTGTATTTTATTTGCTTGATATTAATAAAACAATTATTTATATGATTCTTTAAATTCCCTGTCATTTTTAAATACCCTTTTATTAACCATTTCTAAAGGTTGATTATTTATTAAAACTTCAAAACCGCTATTATTAGCTTCTATTTTAATCTGAATTTCATTATTACCATCATCTAAACTTTTAAAAAGTTCATTGGTTTTTTTCCAATCAAAAAAAGCCCTGCCTTCGTATTTTTCTCCTTTCCCCGTTTCCCAGAAAAAAGTAATAAGACTGGGAACTGCTCTCTTTTCGACTTTAGGATGTACTACCATTGGGCGTAACTTATTTTCGTATTCAGCGTTAAAATATTCAGTCAGGACCCAAAAAAGTCTGAAGTTTTTATTTTCAGATATTATTTCTGGTTTCCAGTTATATTTTATACGGTAGTTATCCCATTTTTCAGGACTTGCGTCAGGGACAGCGTTTTCAATTCTTATTTGTTCTCTTGGAACAGTAATTGTTCTTGAAAATAATTTTGCCTCTAATGCCTGATCGTCTTCAATAACTTCTGCCTGATAACGTCCTACTTCTTTTTGTGTACCGCCATAACGCAGCCAAACCACAACCATTCCTTTTGGTGCAAAACCAAAAACAAGATCTCTAAATTCTATGTAAGTTCGCTTTTGCGCTGGTTTTCTATCATAAATATATTCTTGTAATACTTCCTGATTTTCTTCAACTTCTGAGCTGGGATAATATCTTTTTGTCCAGTCTTTTATGGTATCAACTGGGAAATCAGCATTTAAATGATAAAATTTATCTTCATATTTTGCATAATATGTAATCGCTGCTCCGATAGGTGTGCCATGTTGTTCTGTCCATCTTTTTCGAGATTCTCCCCATTCCCCCGAAGAACCTCCGTAAGGGAATGATGCACTTACGTTTTCCAGGGTTCTAATACTATCATAGACAGGCTCAATTCTGTATTTGTTTTCTGGATGTGACATTTCTACATGAAATTCCGGTATTTCTTTTTTCATTTGACAACTTGTTACAATGGGAATTAATAAAATGTAATGAATGATTATTGTTTTTATTTTAACCATGATGTATTTCTCTTTTTCTATAGTGTTGCTCTAATGCCCCTTCATGTGATGGTACCTGACTTTCTCTTGACCCCAAGCCAAATTCATTAGCTTTTACCGACCAATGTAAATATTCATTACGCAATTTTTTTAAATCTTGTGGACTTATATAATCTAAATAAGATATTTGGTGTAATTCATCGAAATATTTTTTACGATCAAATGATTTTTGCTTACATACTGATTACGTAAATCATTACATGCTACCATATAATTTAGTAATTGGTTGTATACATTTTGTAAAAAAGGATCTTCAATCTCATGGTTATTTTAATAATTAAGTCATCATAAATAACTCCAAATTGATCAGAGTAAAAGAACATTTTTTTAAGTGGTATTTTATCATACGTATTTCGAATTTTTCGTGTACCAATTACACTGTAAAATGTGTTTTCCATACTCTCAAACTTTTCTTTTTTCTTTTCAGGATTAATAAATGATTCAGGAAATACTCCTGAATCAATCTGATGTGGTTTGAACCAGCCTTCCCGCAAAACAATTTCTTTGAATTTAGCCACTTCCTCTTTAGAATTATGAAGCATTTGATTGTAAAGAGATTCTTTTTTATAATATAAAACGGCTCTTTCGATTGCACTATCCGGATATGATCCTCCAATATCTGAATGTACTCCGGGCAATGTATATTCGAGTCCGTTTACTCCCGCATTTTTTATGTCAATTAAATCAAAATTTTCTCGATATTCATCATCTGCTGAAAGCTGAAAAACAAAATGAGCATGTTTTATAGCATCAAGATTTAAATCGCTTACATCGTTACCATGATAAACTCCATGTGAAGCTACCGTATCGTATAAACCAACAAAATTAAACTTGATTTTTTGAGGCCTAACTTTATTATTTATCAGACAGGCAGCAAAATATCCGTGTTTAGCAACAAGAGGCTCATCTTTTTTAATTTTAACAAATGCAGGATCTCTATCGCTTCTATAGGGAGGTATTGCATAAGCATATTGCCTATCTATTACTTGCAAAACAGCAGGACTATTGGCGACATATAAAAAATGTCTTGCTGCGGCCGCGCCACGACTAAAACCAAATACATTTACCTTTATTTCATCAATTTTTTTATCTTGATACCTTTTTTGATCAAACATTTTTCCCGCTTCCACACATGCTTTGGTAACTTTGGCTACAATTCCTCTGCTTCCCATTCCAATAGCAACATCCGGCAAAACATCATCACTTTTTTTATCTTCGGTACCAATTCCTTCTATGTAAAGTGATATTTGGTTGGAAGCAGTAGTATCAATTGAATCATACCCCCGTGCTACATTGGTATATTCATTTGTATAACTATCATCTTTACCATTTGATTCTTTATAAAATTTCCCTTCTTCAGTATTAGTTTTATTGTTTTGTGTACCATCAAAAAAAATATTTAAAGTAATACTTATAGTATCTGCTAAAGTATCAGCATGATGTGGAGCCTCATAATCATGATATACAATTCCATTTTCCTCACCATGCCAATTATTATGAGTAGCTGCACTTATATTGATACTGCCGTTTGTAGCATGCAATTCTATATTTCCTGTGGCGGTCTTTGTTAGAGTTCCGCCAATAATTCTTGTAATACTCATATCTAGTAATTTCTTGAGTTTTCACCGCTATGGCTGTTTACATCTTTAGAACCTTTTAGGCTTATACTTTTTTCAGTGCTGCTTAAAAATACTTCCTGAGCTGTTTCTTTAATATCCTTGCTTTGAATTTCTTTATTTCCTGTTATCCATTCCAACATATTTCCTACAACGCTTAAAACAAAATTTATACCTATCGACAGCGTTTTCGAGCCCGTAATCGTTTCAGTATGATCACCACCAACGGTATCAGTTTTATGCATACCAACATTTGTATTCATATTTTGAGATACATTGAAATTAACGTTTTGAGCATTAAAATTTATAGTATTCAAGGCTGTAAAATTCAAAACATCTCCTGTACTGTCAATATGAATTTCATTTCCTTTTTGATCTGCCAGCGTAATATTTTTAAATTCCTCAAATAATAAATGCTGTCCTGATCGGTTTTCATTCCTTTCAAATTATTACTTGCATCAAAAAATTCCGGCTTCGCTTTTCCGTTATAATGTGATCCCGATACATAAGAACAATCTACATTTCCGCCTTCAAAGTCAACCAATACTTCGTCGCCAATTTCGGGTCTCCAGTAAATGCCTCTTCCATCGCCGGAATATTGTTGGGTGACACGAATCCAATCGCTTGTTGTGCCTCCGGATCCCCAGTAGAAAGTAACTTTTACACGCCCTAATGCTTCGGGATCGTTGTTGTCTTTTACCATCGCGGACTGACTTTGTGCCTGGGCAAAAACTTCAACATCGGTATAATGAGGCACGCCAACATCGGCAGGAATTGCCGTGAACTCACAACTGTAATTACCATGAACGTGAGAGTTGTGTGTAACTTCTATAGCTACAAGTTCGTGTTCTACGGTTTGGTTTTGGATGGTAAAAACCTGACCCACACCAATAGGCAAATAAGAAACACCGGTATAAAACACACTATTCGCCTTTCTGGCTGCCGTTTGCAATTTGACCATTTCTTCTATTTCTGTAGCATTTTTTGCCTGATTGGTATAAGCGGCAATACTGAGATTATGCTGAGAAACTGATGCCTGCCTGTCTACTACAACTCTCGAAAAACTATCCGAACTTCCTAAATTGGTTGCAGCTTGTGAGCTCCTGATATTGGTTACGTTATTATAATCATAACCTGCAAAAGAGATTTTATGCGAAGCCAGATTGGTTTCAATACCAAAATTGTGCAGAGAAGATCCGTTTAAGAGTTTTACTTTACTGGTTTTTGTCTGACCGAATTGCATACGCATACCGTCAAAATAAAACCATTGTCCGTAACGGGCTGAGAGTCGTTTTAAAAAATCAAAACTCGTTTCGTTGTATTGTGGTTTGTAGTCAAAGATTTTGGTGTACGTTGGTTCAATGGCTTGTCTTTGGTAGAATTCTCCGGCTGTTTCTTCGGAAAAAATATTCAGGGCTATTTCCTGCAGGTTTCGGTCAGAAAAGATTCTCGATTTTTTCATATCTTCGAGCAAAACCGTGTGGCTTATTCCGGTAACATGCAAACCAACCGGACTTCCGTTGACGTCAACAGATTTGAGCTTAGTGATGATTCCTTTAGACATTAACTGAATGCCATTAACCTTAAAGTAAAAATTACTTCGCGCCCTTTGTATTTGCGAAGCGCTTCTGCCTGATCTGCGGGTTTAATTATGGCTTTGCCGGTGTATTGCCACACAAAAGAAAAATAATGGTGGTCCATCATTTTTTGGGATACTACCAAATCGTAATAAACAATTTGCTGTGTAAATTCGTCTATGGTTATTTTTACTTGTTCTGAGAATTTTGACATGAGATAATGGCTTATAGTTACTAAATAACACTTGAGTGTTAGTAGTAAAGAAAACCGAAAAGCAATTTTCAAAGAGTCTCAATAAGATATAAGAATGAAAGAATAAGGTAATATTTGGAATCTCTCATTAGAATTGAATATACTTGTTTTCAAAACGATAGCGCAGATTTAGTCTTATTTCTTTAATATCAAATTGTTTAAATTAATATTTCCACAATTAATTTCTTGATCGTTAATTCTGTAAAAAAGATTTTGACCTTTTATACTGAGTCCTGTTCTTAAAGTACCCTTTATTCCTTCAATGGAGCGAAGGGTTACTATATAAAAACTACTGGATTCTTTTGGATTAATTGTTCTTTTCAACGAAGCCGCTTTATGAAGATTATCATCTAAAAGAGATTCTAAATCTTTCAGACCATAATTAAACAAGGATTCTTTTTCAGGTGTCATTGTGTTGGGAGGAAGCAATATTTTAAAGTATTTACCAGGCAAAGAAGGAACCTCAAATGAGTTCAAAGGAAAGTCTATTTTCAATTTAAGGGGATTATCTGTTTCATTCATTATTCTCGTCCAAAATACAGCATAAACATATACTTCACCATTAATATCAGTGTATTTTATTCCACCTTTCGGAACGCTATTTTCAATTATTAAGCTTTCACCTATAGAATTGGTATACTCATATTTGGTGTAAATAAATGTTTTTTGACTTTTAACTTTTTTTACCGAATCTAAAGTTTCTACATCAACAATCTTTGACGTTGATTTACCAACTTGCTCACAGGAAAAAAATCCTGTTGTTATTATAGCCAATAATAGTAAGTTTTTTTTCATTTTTCATTTTTAAACTTTCGTACAACCTTTGAAAAACGCGCTGTGCGAATTCTTCCGACTTCGTAGCGACAACGATATTTAAACAAATATAAAAGAAATATCTAGAGATTATTGGAACGGGTACTAAGTCGGGAGACTTCGTACAGCAAAATTTCACGTTTCAAGAAGACTTCGAAGAGCCGGTAAAATTTGGAATTTATTGAATTTTCACGAGCTGATCCTGCTGTCCTCCTAAACGAATTTCACTGACCTCCTATTAAATAAAATATAGTGAAGTAATCTTTTATGTCCGCGGCGACGGACACAAAAGGATTTTCTCCCGAGACTTCGGGACTATCAGGGCTAGGGCTGTAGATTTCATAAGAAGTTTTATTGTAAAATTGATTGAGAAGAAATAGTTCCCCAACAATGACCTCCTGCAATATTACAATCCCTACTTACAGCACTTTAATTTGATTTGTTGACAGTGTAAATTCCGCCTACAAGTAAAATGACGCCCAGCCCTAAATAAAGGTATCCCTCTTGTTTACCGGATTCGTTGGACGCATTAATTTTTAGTCCTAAAAAATTAATTTCTTTTGTATTATCAGCTATTTTGTTGATACCTATATATCCCACACCGAGACTAATAACGATTAGAATTATTCCTATTATTTTTGATGGATTCATGTTTTTTAAATTTAATTGTTTCTCTAATTTAAGAAAAATATTTTTCAATAAGATGATAATATTCATTTTACCCTAATTGATTAGCGAAATAGTAGGCAGTAAATTTATGTCTTCTTCTGGTGCTCGATTGCATCGAGTACAAGCGGTGTTGATAAATGAGCGCTAGTTGGAGGCTTTTTCCACAAAGAGTATAAGACACACAAAAAATCTTTTTTAACTTATTTATTTTATTCGTACTATTATCTTCAAATTCAAAAAAATTAGATGAAAGACAATTACTTTGACATTCAAACAGATAAATTATACAAAAGAATTGGCTTTTTTATTTTGTTTGGACTACTATTAAACTTAAGCTTGTTTTTTGGGACCACTTATCTTGAAAACGAAATAACGAACAGGTCATTCATTAATTCGTATCTTATTTACTGTGCCTTTTTAGGCATTTTTCATTCCCTAGTTTATAGAAAATATATGCTCAATTTTCTTACTATGACCTTTGCAATCTTTTTCATAGGATCAGCATTTAGTCTCTTTTATTTTTTATTACTTACAATAAGTTTTGGAATTGAGATCATTGCTTTTTTAGTCGTTTTACTTGTTTATGTATTCTTTCAGTTAGTTACTCTAAAATTTTGTTTTAAGCTAAAACCAACGATAAGTTTAAGTTTCGTAACTATTTTAATTTTCGTCTCAAGTTTTGGTATATCGTATATAATAAGAGACTTTGACCTATATTACTACGGCTTTTCGTTTATTTGTTCTGTATGGTGCCTGAACATTATATTGTCCGTATTACTTTATTCTGATTTTGTATTTGACAAGAAACCAGAAAACACATTAAACGATGGTTCTAATAAGGAAGAAATCAATATAGAAAAATTCGAAAATTATTTAAGAATAACATTCGGATCTCAAATAATCTTTTACGAAGTTTTTAACGAACTTCGTCTTCTTGAAATTGACTGTTTTAAGGAAAATTATAAACACAAACTGGCAATTGAAGTTTCAAATGAGAATATCAAATTTGGTGCTATTACAAAAGTGCCTTCTATAGATTTTTCTTTATATGATTATATTTTAGAAACAAATAAAGATGCAGAAGGATTTGTTGAACATATTCAAAAGTTTGGTTGGCCAAAGGATTTTGAATAATTCAATTAATTGAGATTTATAAAATTCTAATCCTTATTTAAAAATTAAAATTCTATCAGCTTCTTTGAGGTAATTTTTTTAAAATCGCGAATAACATTTTGTAATTCCCATCAGCCTCTGTTGGCGCGAGCGTCCCGCTAGTGAACACATAGATTTTTTTAGCTATATAGATTGTGCGCACGAGCGGGACGCTCGCGCCAACAGGGGGATCAACTTAGAAGACAGCTTTTTTTGGCTGAATGAATTAGCCGAAGTTTTAAATCCTTATTTGAATTTGGAATAAGGTTTTATTAGATTACAATAAATTGAAAAAACCTCGATTTTTGAAGATCGAGGTTTTTGTTTTTCATCTTTTAGCTATTCTTAACTATCGACGTTTTTTAGTTGTACTATAAGTTGTCGATGGACTCTTTTGCGCTTTAGCTTTTGTTACATATTGTCCAGTCTTTGCACTTCTATATTGTTTTTTAGCTTGAGCATTTGAACTAAATGCAAATAATAATGCGATAATCAAAATTAAATTTTTCATACTTATATTATATTAGTGTTGTTGTTAAATTATTTAATTTTTAAAATATTATTCATTATGTTTTACAAAGAAAATCAAACATAACAATTAAAAATTATTTTTGTAAAACCTGTGATTGAGCAATTAATTTACCGCTCTCTTCAATTTTACTTTTAATTACTCTATCAGAACTTTTATATTTTTCAACATTTATAGTTTGTCTTAAAACTCTACTCCCGAAATGTATTTCTACAACTAAATCAATATCATTTTCATTTTCGTCTAAATCAAATGGAATATTAGGATAACTTGTATTTGGATGTATAATTTCATAATCAAATTTATTTGAGCACTTTTAATATTCTTTTAAAAAAGCTTCGCCATCCGTAATTGCTAATTGATTTAATTTTTTAATTTTTTCTGAATCCCATATTGTAATAGAAACATTTTCTAATTTTGTTTCTCCAACATGATTTAGAAAAAACTTAGGTTCATTTAAGTTATTGAAACCAACTCTTATTGAACAATAACTATTACTACTCATAATTTCTTTATTAGTTTCATCTGAAACTTTTGAAATCAAATCTACCTTATTATCTGTTTTTCTTGATTCTATATCTGTTTTTGCCGATGCTAAATATCCGCCACAAACACTTATAAGTGCACCAATGATAATAACATATTGCGGATTAAAAAATTTAAGTAAAGTTTCTGCCATCTATTTTAAAATTTTAAAAGGGTTAAATATGAGTAATAAAATTGATTAACTTTTTTTTGAATTCTTTACCGAAAAATCAAAATCAATCCTTGCTCAAAAATATCAATTAACAATTCTAAACAACCAAGTACTTATATGTGATTTTCCGTACTCTGCAAAGTCTCCCGACTTTGTAGAAATAATGATAAAAAGACTTCGAAAACATCAAGTAATTTTATTCATAGTTTTTTATAGTAGAAAGTAATTCTTTCTTGAATTTATAAATTTCATCAAGACTTTGCAAAGATTGCTTTTCACCATTATCTTTTCCATTATGAAATAACTCTACATATTTATTAGCAGAATTAAAGTGTAATCTACATAATGGTTTTCTGTTATTATCGTCTAATAAAATTCCAAAGTAAGATTGTGTGTCTCTAAAAAATATTCTATTAGAAGGAATTTCTTCTCTTAAAATTGCTTTGATAATTTGTGAACCTTCTATTTCTTCTTCGGTTGTAATAAATCTTGGAGTTTCAATTTCTTCATCTACAGAAGATAATTTTTGATTTTCTTTTGATGGAATAGTTTCACCAATATTTAATGCATTTTTAAGCCTGAAATTTATAGATTCATTTATAGAATTAGAAAAAGCTTTCTTTGTGTATTCTTTAAAAGCTACTAATCTTGATGCCGTTAATGGTTTATTAAAGAATTTGCTCACTAACATTTTTACAATTTCATCAGACGGGTTTTGTAATTCTTTTTCAAATTCATTTCTTATTGCTTTTATATATTTTAATGCTTCTGCCGAGTCTAAAATATTTTCTAAATTATAACTGCTTTTGGTAAAATTTTCAAGAATTTTTAAGCTGGAATCAGAAATATTTGCCAAGTCTAATGTAAAAAATGGCTTTTCATCCATTATATTTGGTTGTTCTAAATCAGCATAAAAATTATAAGTATGTCCATTAGTTAAAACTCCAAAACGGGATTTTGAAACATGATAATACCTGTGAAGTTGTGAATTATGTGCATCAACATTTTCTTTCCAATGTTTACATTCAATAATTAAAATCGGTTCGCCATCTTTCTTAATTACATAATCTATTTTCTCGCCCTTTTTTGTACCAATGTCACATATAAATTCTGGAATTACTTCTGTAGGATTAAAAATATCAAATCCCAAAATTTGAATAAATGGCATTACAAATGCATTTTTAGTAGCTTCTTCGGTATTAATTTGATCTTTTAGTGAATCAACTCTTTTGTGTAATTGCTCAAGTTTTAGTCTTAAATCTGCTTCCATATTTTTAGTGTATTGGTGTTTCTATTGCTTTCTAAATGATTATCTGGGTTTAGTCAATTCTCTACACAGTAGTAAAAATGATTACCCATGGACGTGAGCATCTCGCTCATAAACGCAATTTTCAAATGTAGACTGTTGATTTACATTTTTTTTACGGAAAACCATATTTGTAGAGTTAAATCATATTCTTCAAATGTATCAATTGACAATTCTAAACAACCAAGTACAAATACCTGATTTTGCCACAAAAAAAGCCCAACCAAAACGGTCGAGCTTTCATATTTTATAATGAAAATAAATTTTACTTCTTCTCCTTCAACAACTTCTCTAATTTCTCTTTTGTTTCCGGAATTGCTTGTAGCGTTAACGCTTTTTTGAAGGTTTCAATTGCTTTTGCTTTATCGCCTTTTTCAAGATATAAATCGCCGAGAGAATCATAACAATTGGCACTTTCAGGATAGTTGGTCGTGTTGAGTTTAAATAAAGTTTCGGCTTTGGCTAATTGTTTGGCGCCCATCATTTGGTAGCCTAAATTGTTAATCTGGCTTTCGCCCGGTTTTACGATATAACCCATGTTTTCAGAAACATTTTTGTAATGCGCTACCAATAAAGAATCTAATTTAAAATCAGGATTTTTTAATTCGCTGTCGTAAATTTTAAGTTTGTAGAATTCAAAAATAAAACGAAGCGCATCATATTCTCCAATCAAACGTACCGAAGGATGATTGTCATTTTCATAAAATTTATATTTAAAACGCAATTGGTTCTTTTTGGTTTTAGAAAGGTCTTTTATAAATGCTAAATTACTGCGAAGAAGTGCCGTAGTTCCGCTTGTATCTTTTTGAACGCTTAACGTATCTACGCCTCTTTCTAAACGGTTTGCCATTGCCATATACAATGCTTTTCCTTTATAGTTTTGAGTCGGTAAAATCGTTTTGGCCTCTTTCACCACTTTCTGATTGTCCCACCACAACGCACCATCAAGAGAAACATACGAATTAAACAATTTTGGATTATGCAAAAAAGTATTCATAACCGTTAAACCTCCAAGCGAATGACCAATAAACGTTTTATACGATGTTGTTGGATAATTAGCATCAATATACGGAATTAATTCTGTCTCGACATAGGACATAAATTTTTCGCCGCCGCCCACAACATCAGGCAATTCTTTATCGGCTCCGGTTGTTAAATCAACCAATCTGTTTTCGTGCAGAATTCCAACCACGATCATGGGCGGGCAAAGATTGGATTCTTCCATGTGTTCAACAATGCTTACAACAGTGTTGAAATTTTCGCTTCCGTCTAACAAATAAATTACAGGATAATTTCCTCGGTCTTTAATTTTATTTCCTCCATTACTATTTGGGATATGGATCCAGACTTTGCGCTGCTGTCCTACTATTTTTGAAGAAATGGTTTCTTCAAATCCTGTGTTAAACGGACTGTTTTCCTGTGCCTGCATGCAAAAAGTCAGCATGAATACGGCAACAGAATAAAAAAATGTTTTCATAGTTTTTTACGATTAAATCTTTGATTGATGATTCAAATTCAACAAAACAATTCTGATGAATTTTCGAGCAAACTTAACCAATTAGTTATAAAACTTTTCTGCATTTTTTAACCTTTTTAAAATTGTGTTCCTTTTTCCGAATTACGGATTTTTAGAAATAAAAAAATCCTTTTTCATTATATTTATATGCAAATAAACCTGATTTTAGCGTTATCAAATAAACTGCTTTTCTAAAACTTCATTTTAATGAATAAAAATATAAGATCTCTTTACCAAATCGCTCAAAAAGAGACGCGAAAAATAATAGGTTTAATGTCCGGAACTTCGCTTGACGGATTAGATATTGCGCTTTGTGCCATTTCTTGTTCGGGCGAAAATACCGGTGTCAAAATTCTCGAATTCGAAACCATCAGTTATTCCGAAGAAATCAAAACCGAAATCCGTAAAGTGTTTGCACAGAAAACTATCGATTTTCAGCATTTGGCTTTATTAAACGAATGGATCGGGATTTTGCATGCCGGTTTGGTCAACGATTGTCTCGAAAAATGGAATATTCCCGTGCATGAAGTCGACTTAATTGCCTCGCACGGACAAACGGTTTTGCACGCTCCGAAGTTTTTGCATCAGCAGGAAAAATTCCCCAATGCCACTTTACAGATTGGCGACGGCGATCATATTGCGGTAAAAACCGGAATTATCACGTTGTCTGATTTCAGGCAAAAACATGTTGCTGCGGGTGGCGAAGGTGCGCCTTTGGCCGTTTATGGCGATTATTTATTGTTTAGCAAAAAAGGCGAAAACCGCATTATGCTTAACATGGGCGGCATTGCCAATTTTACGTATTTGCCCGCTTCTCAAAACGCCGAGGAAGTTTTTGTAACTGATACCGGAACCGCAAATACGTTAATCGATATTTTTACGAAACAGTATTTTCCCGAAAAAAGTTACGATAAAGATGCCGAAATTGCCCAAACCGGAACGGTAAATCAAACGCTTTTAACGGAATTAAAAAGCAATGCTTTCTTCACCAAAAGTTTCCCTAAAACCATTGGTCAGGAATTATTCAATAAAGGTTTTGTTGATTCTGCCTTAGAAAAAACAAATCTTCATAATATTTCGGCACCAGATTTGCTTGCCACTTTAACGAGGCTCAGCGCAGAAACCATTTCGGAAGCGATTCAGTTTACAGCAAAAAACACTTCTTATGAACTGGAAAGTTTCAACGTTTATATGTCGGGCGGTGGTGCAAACAATCCATTATTGGTAAAATGGCTAAAGGAATTATTGCCATGTAAATTTTATAAAAGCGACGATTTAGGCATTTTAAGCGATGCGAAGGAAGCGGTTTTATTTGCGCTTTTAGCCAATGAAACGGTTGCAGGCGGCGATTTTAATTTCGGAACAAAAAAAGGAATTCCCTCAGTTACAATGGGTAAAATTTCGTTTCCTGATTAAAAAGAGGTTGCCACGAATTACACTAATTTTCTCGAATTATTTTTTTACTAAAAGATTAACACACATTTTTTAATCATTTTAATCGTTTAATCTGTGGTTGAAATTTTTCTCACGCAGATGAAGCAGATGAAAAAAACAGAATCAAAAATTTGCGCTAATTTGTGTAATTTGTGGTAAAAAAAATCGAGCTCAAGGTCTTCGTGAAAAAAAATTCGTGAAAATTCGTGAAATTCGTGGCAAAAAAAACTTTCCGTCCTTGCGCCTTTGTAGCAAAAATAATTCGGGAAAATTCGTGCAATTCGTGGCAAAAAAAACACACACAATACATAATTAATATTTTTCGTAAATTTATTCAAAAACAAACACATGAAAATCAAAGAAATAGCGTTCAAATTATAATTCCACAATTATTTATTATAGTCCGCTAAAAAAACTATTTTTGATTTCTGTTTAAAAAAGATTGAAATGCATAAAAATCAGCACCTAATATACTCTCTCCTATTTTTATTAACCCTTACATGGAATGCCAATTCCCAGGAAAAAGTGGCACATCCCAAAAATGAATTTAGAGGTGTCTGGATTGCAACGGTTGTCAATATCGACTGGCCAAAAACCGCCGCTGACAACGTAGAAAAAGAAAAAGCTGATTTTATCGAGATTTTAGATGCTTACAAAAAACTAAATTATAACGCTGTAATCGTTCAGATTCGTAGTGTTGGCGATGCTTTTTACCCTTCGGAACTGGCGCCATGGTCGCGTTTTTTAACTGGGAAAGAAGGTCAGGCTCCGGCTCCTTATTATGATGCTTTGGCGTGGATGATTGAGCAGGCGCATTCGAGAGGTTTTGAATTTCATGCGTGGATGAATCCGTATCGTGCGACTTTCGACATGAACAAAAATCTTTTGAGTCCAACGCACGACATTTTCAAACATCCGGAATGGATGATCGAATATGGCGGAAAATTATATTACGATCCGGCTTTGCCTGAAGTTCAGGCACATTTAACGAAAGTTGTAAAAGAGGTGGTTGATAAATACGATATCGACGCGATTCATTTTGATGATTATTTTTATCCATACGCCGTTCCCGGAAAAGTTTTTAACGATACGGCTTCTTTTAGAAAATACGGTTCCGGTTTAACTCTTGCCGATTGGCGTCGTGCGAATGTGAGCAATTTTGTGCACACGATTTCTACGACAATAAAAGCAAGTAAACCGTGGGTTCAGTTCGGAATTAGTCCTTTTGGGGTTTGGCGAAACAAATCGATGGATCCAAAAGGTTCAGACACGCAATCGACTTCAAATTACGATGATTTATACGCAGATCCAATTTTATGGATGGACCAAAAATGGATCGATTATATTATGCCGCAATTGTATTGGAGCATGAATAACCCGAGAGCTTCTTACTCAAAACTGGTGAAATGGTGGTCTGAAAATTCGAATAATACGGCTCTTTATATTGGTCACGCTTCGTATAAAATTAGAGGTGACGGCGACAAAAGCTGGAATTATGCAAGCGAAATTCCAACGCAGATTGATTATGCCAGAAGTTTCAAAAAAGTGGGCGGAAGTGCTTATTTCAGTTCAAAATGGTTTATGACCAAAAACTTCGATATCGTTCGTCTTTTAGAAGAAAATCAATATAAATATCCTGCGCTTCCGCCGGCAGTTCCTAATTTAAAGCGAATTGTAATTGATATTCCAACGGTAAATGAATTTTCAAAAGACAGTCTTAAATATTATTTCAACATCAAATCGCCGTTAAATACCAAAGTTCGTTATATCGTTGTTTACGGTGCAGATCATATTTCGAGAATCAATACCAATGATGCAACACAAATAATTGACAAGATTATGGTGCATGAAATCGACGGTACAATCTCATTTTCTATTCCTGCCGAAAAAATGAATCAGTATAAAGCTTGCGCTGTAACTTTTATTGATTATTTTGCGAACGAAAGTACCCCAACTACTATCGACACAAAAAAGACATTTAAAATCTATACACCTGCACAGCCTAATGAAAACAGATAATAAACCCTGGTCCTGGATTCCACTTCTTAATTTTGCTTCTGGGTTTCCTTATGTTATTATCATCTCCGTTTCGGTTTTGATGTATAAAAAGTTAGGAATAACTAATGAAGATATTGGTTTATATACAAGCTTACTATATCTTCCGTGGGTAATTAAACCCTTATGGAGTCCATTTGTCGAGCTTTATGGCACAAAACGAAAATGGTTTTTATGGATGCAATTGCTTATTTCTATTGCTTTTTTAATTGTTGGGTTTACCATTCCCTTACATAATTTTTTCATTGTAACTTTAGCAATATTCTGGGCTGCTGCTTTTGCCTCTGCCTCAAATGATATTGCTAGTGATGGTTTTTATTTATTGGTTTTACCAAAAGAAGAACAGTCATTTTTTTTAGGAATAAGAAGCACATTTTACAGAATCTCTATGATTACCGGAAATGGAGTAGTAATACTTTTAGCAGGATATTTAGAACATAAATACAGCGATAACACAAAGGCTTGGTCGTATACCATGATTTTTGTTGGTTTATTAATGACTCTAATTACCATTTACAATTTCATTTTTACACCTAAAAACGAAATTAATTTAGCGGAAAATAAAGAACATCACTATCAAAGCTTTGGGACTATTTTTATCAGCTTTTTTAAGAAAAAACAAATTACAATTGTTTTAATTTTTATCCTGGTTTTTAGGTTGGGAGAATCACAATTGTTAAAAATGTTAACTCCCTTTTTAGTTGACCCTATTAAGTATGAACTAGTACAAAAAACTGCAGACTTAAATGAAAAAAAGGCATTATACCTATATAATACTAAAGTAAAAGCAGGAGAAAAACTTGAATCCTCGGAATTACAACTCTTATATTCCAAATTACCAATTCTTGCTGATACCAGAAGAGAAAAAAAACCTATATTAGAAACTCAACCCAAAAAAGGGGAAGAATATAAAAAAGTAAATGAAGCAAGAGTTCATTTTGTCGATGAATTAATTACTACAAATGGAAATCAGGCAACAATTCACAAAGGTGGAATGGGACTCGAAACAGAAGATGTTGGTTTAATTTACGGAACTTTCGGCCTCATTGCTTTAACTTTGGGCGGAATATTGGGCGGAATTGTACTCTCTCAACAAGGTCTTACAAAATGGATGCTCCCAATGTTTCTGGCAATGCATCTTCCAATTTTAGGATTTATTCTATTAGCTTTCTTTCATCCATCATCAATTTATTACATTTACCTTGTAGTTATTTTTGAACAATTTGGTTACGGTTTTGGATTTACAGGCTTTATGATGTATTTAATTCATGTTGCCGAAGGAGAATCAAAAACAGCACATTATGCACTTGCAACCGGATTTATGGCTTTAGGAATGATGTTACCGGGAATGTTAAGCGGTTATATACAACAATATTTAGGCTATCAAAACTTTTTTATATGGGTTTTTATAGCCACAATTCCAGGTCTTATTTTATCACGTTTTTTAATTTTCCCAAAAGATTTTGGGAAAAAATCAGAAGAAGTTTAACCCCAAATCAAACTCTTACTTATGGAAATCAATGAAAATTTGCAAAACGAACGCAACCTAAAAGGCGCTGAGTTCGAGAAGGAAGGAAATTTTGAAAAAGCAATTGAAGTATATGAAGAAAATGTCGCGGAAAGCTTTAAAGGAAATCATCCTTATGATCGATTGGCTACGATCTACAAAAACCAAAACGATATCGACAACGAAATTCGGGTTTTAGAAAAAGCAATTGTTGTTTTTGAAGAAATCACACTTGAAGATCGTCTGGAAGGTTTACCAAAACTTTTCCGTTTTAAAAACCGATTGGAGAAAGCAATTGAAACAAAGAAACAATTAGCCAAACAAAAGAAAGCAAAACTGAAATAATATATCAAATAATATCTTTGATTATTTAGTGAGAGCGTAACGGATTTTTTTTTAAAATTAAGTTTTATTTTTTTTACCATTAAGATATTAAGTTCATAAAGCTTGACTTAAATATCATAATGCTAAAATGATTGAACTTGTTTTGACATAATTACTAACTTTTTTATTTGATGATGATTACCTTAAAAAGAACGAATTCTGATGATCTTGATTTTGTAAAGCTTGTTGATTTATTAGACAAAGATTTAGCAATCAGAGACGGAGAAGATCATAGTTTTTACAATCAGTTTAATAAAATTGATAAAATAAAACATGCAGTTGTTTTTTATGAAAATGACATTGCCGTAGGTTGTGGCGCTTTTAGAGAAAAAGAAACTGATTCGGTGGAAATAAAACGCATGTACGTGCATCCGGATCATCGAAAAAAAGGAATTGCCTCTCAGGTTTTAGCCGAATTAGAACGCTGGGCTGCAGAAGTTAAGTATCCGTACACGGTTTTAGAAACCGGAAAAAAACAACCCGAAGCTATTGCTTTGTACCAAAAATCAGGTTACAGTATAATTCCCAATTATCCTCCTTATGAAAACATGGATAATAGTGTTTGCATGAAAAAGACTTTATAATAATGAAAATGACAGCCGAAGCATTAAAACAAAAAGTGGGACAATTCTTTTTCCCTGCTGTTTTTATAAACGATACCGAAGAAAATATTCAGGAAACCGAACGTTTGATCAAAGAACACAACATTGGCGGATTGACTTTTTTTCACAGTCGGGCGAGCGCTGCAACGAATTATGAAAGCAAGAAAAAAGTTGTTTTTAATGACGATAGTTATCAAAAAATAAAAGACTTAATTGTTCGCTACCAAAAAGCGGCTTCTACCCCACTTTTAATTAGTATTGATGCCGAATGGGGTTTGGCGATGCGCATTGAAAAAACACCGCAATATCCTTATGCCATTACACTTGGTGCTTTGCCTGAAAACAAAGCTGATTTGGTTTACGAAGTTGGAAAACAAATTGGTTTAGACTTAAAAGCCGCCGGAATTCATTACAATTTATCGCCTTTGGCAGACATCAACAATAACCCCAATAATCCGGTAATTGGCTATCGTTCTTTTGGTGAAAACAAAGAAAAGGTCGCTAATTTTGCTGTTGAATATTTAAAAGGAATGTCGGAAGTGGGCATTTTAGGATGCCTGAAACACTTTCCCGGACACGGAAATACCAATGTCGATTCACATTTGGGATTACCGGTTTTAAATGAAACTCTGGAAGAATTATTAGAAAACGAATTATATCCGTTCATTAAAGGAATTGAAAATAATGTCGACTCGATTATGATTGGACATTTGGCGGTGCCGAGTTTAAATGACGGAAAAAACACATCGGCTACATTATCAAAACCTATTATCGAAACGCTTTTACGTGAAAAATTGGGTTACGATGGTTTGGTCATTTCTGATGCGTTAAACATGCACAGCGTTTCAAAATTATACGAAACAAAAGGAGAACTGGAATGGGAAGCTTTCAACGCCGGAAACGATATTTTATGCTTCGCCGAAAATGTTCCTGAAGGAATTGAAGCGATTCTTAAAAATGCTTCGCCGGATCGTATCGAAGAAAGTTTCAACCGAATCATGAAAGCCAAAGAAAAAGTTGGACTTTTAAATGATTCTTTTATTGCAGCTGGTGAATTAAATTTCGAGAAAGCATCACAATTAAATCTTGAAATTGCTACAAACTGCATTACAAAGGTTATTGATAATTCATTTTCTGACTTAGTTTTCGAATCTCAAAAAAACAATCAATTAGCCAAATTGAGTTTGTACAAAAATGTTGAGAATACTTTTTTCAAAACCTTACATTCAAAATTACCTTCGCCTGAATTTGCTTTTGAAAATCTGGAAAGTTCGGATATTTCATCCATCAAAAAAGAATTGGAAAATTTCGAAACGATTCTTATTTCCTTATTTGTTCCAAAGGCAAAACCTTTGAATAATTTTGAAGTCAATAATGAAGTCTTCGTTTTACTTTCAGAATTGCTTCAAACCAAAAAATGTGTTGTTTATGTTTTTGGGAATCCGTATGTTTTACCTTTAATTCCGAATCTTTCCAAGGCTTCAGGACTAATTGAGGTCTATCAGGATTTTGAAGAGTTTCAAAAAATTGCAGGAATTTATCTTCTTGAAAATAAAAATTACTCGGGCAGCTTACCCGTAAATATTGACATTCAATAACTTACAATCTTATCAATTGTTATTATAACTAAAAGTTATTACTTAATAAATATTAATAATTACATCTTATTGTAATTACCTTTACTTATACCCTACTTTTGCACCAAATAAATATTTAACTTAAAACGAAAAATATGTCTTTAGTAGGAAAAAAATTCCCAAGTATTGCAGTAGATGCTATCTCAGAAATGGGTGATAACTTAAAAATCAACATTTTTGAAGAAGCAGTAAACAACAACAAAAAAGTATTATTGTTTTGGTACCCAAAAGATTTCACTTTTGTTTGCCCAACTGAATTACACGCCTTTCAAGCTGCATTACCAGAATTTGAAAAAAGAAATACTATCGTAATCGGAGCTTCTTGCGACACAAACGAAGTACACTTTGCGTGGTTAAACACTCCAAAAAACAACGGTGGAATCGAAGGTGTTACTTACCCAATCCTTGCTGATACAAACCGTAACTTATCTAACATTTTAGGAATTTTAGATATTGAAACTACAGAATACAGCGAAGAAACTGATTCAGTTATCATCGAAGGTTCAAACGTAACTTACAGAGCTACTTACTTAATTGACGAAACTGGAAAAATCTTCCACGAAAGTGTTAACGATATGCCATTAGGACGTAATGTAAACGAATACTTAAGAATGGTTGATGCTTACACTCACATTCAGGAAAAAGGAGAAGTTTGTCCTGCAAACTGGGAAGCTGGTAAAGAAGCTATGTCTGCTGACAGAATCAGTACTGCTGAATACTTAAGTGCAAACTAATTCCTTTTAAAGATTCTGAGATTCTAAGTTGCTAAGTCACTAAGATTTAAAACTAGACACAACAGAATTTTAAAAATCACAATTTCTAATAACAAGTCACAAGGTTCTAAGAGCAAAAAACTTAGCCTCTTAGAATCTTAGCGACTTAGAAACTTAAAAAAAAACATGTTAATCGACTTAAACGAAGATACGTTAGCAGATTTAGTTGCTAAAAACGAAAAAGTAGTAGTACAATATTCAGCTTCATGGTGTGGAAATTGCCGTATTATGAAACCAAAATTCAAAAAATTAGCAACAGAAAATGAAGCTATCACTTTTGTTTTGGTTGATGCTGAAAATTCTCCGGAATCAAGAAAATTAGCCAATGTAAGCAATTTGCCAACATTCGCCACTTTCGTAAACGGGCAATTGGTTGGAGAAACTCAAACCAACAAACAAGAAGTTTTAATTGATTTGGTAAACGCAATCGCGTAATGAGATTGGTTAGACTTCCTTAGATTTTAGACTTCTTAGAGGTTGTCCTAAATTAAAGAAAGTCTAAGAAGTCTAATGTCTAAAAATCTAAGAAATCTAGAAAAATGAAATTACCTGTAATAAAGCAATTAACGCAGTTCATCGAAGAAAACGATCAGGATTATATCATCGAAACGATTGAAGTTCTGGAAGCTATGACTGAGATTCCGTCTTTAAAAGATGAAGAATTAGATGTAATTGGCGAATTGATTTCGAATATGTACGGTGCACTTGAAGTGCACAAAATGGTGTCTCAGGGCACTGATAAAAAAGAAGCTTTGAATGCGTTCATGAAACGTGTTTTAGGTTCAATCGATAAATAATCGGCCTCTTTTCTGAGAAATAAAAAACATGACTTAAGAAGCGTTTTCTGGAATAGGAAGACGCTTTTTTTTGTTTTCAGTTTTTAGTAGCATTTTTTAGTAGCAGTTTTCAGTCTCAGTTTTCAGTCTCAGTCACAGTTTTCAGCTCAATATTTATCATCCTGAGCGAAGTAGAAGGAATGCAAAGTATTTCGGCAGTAACTAAATCTAAAATCTACATTCTAAAATCTAGATTCTAAAATCTAAAATCATTTGGGCGAGACATCATTAGAAAAAGGGCCTAATTTAGCATGGCTTTATTTGCCCCTTTCCCTAATGCTGTCGGGCTATCCGCTCCGCCGCGGCGGATTACTCCTATCCCTCTCGCGAGCAAAGCGACGTGCAGAATCTTTGTCAAAGTTTAAAACTTTGACAAAGATAAACCTAAACAAAGTCATTGCGAGGAACAAAGCAACCGCACTAACAAAGCAAACTTTGAGGATTTACTAAGTGAGATTGCTTCGTTCCTCGCAAAGACAAAAAAAATCCGCGTTAATCTGTGTTTTCGCAAAGCAAATCAGCGTCATCCGCGTTCCATATCGACACAAAACCACAAAGATAAAATCAGAACGTTTATAACATAAAACCCCAAATTATTCGTTATCTTATAACTAGCTTAATTGTGATGACAACGCCTAACAAATACTTTTAGATTCAAATATTAATCCTTACTTTTGAACCTCATTAAAAAAAATCACCATGGCTTCAATAACATTAGGAGGAAATCCAGTTCATACATCAGGAGAATTACCAAAAGTAGGTTCACAACTTTCTGATTTCAAATTAGTACAGAATGATTTATCAGTAGCTTCATTAAGCAATTTTGCTGGTAAAAAATTAGTTTTAAATATTTTTCCAAGTATCGATACGGGAACTTGTGCAACTTCTGTTAGAAAATTCAACGAAAGTGCAAGCAATTTAGAAAATACTACTGTTTTGTGTATTTCGAGAGATTTGCCATTTGCTCAAAAACGTTTTTGTGGAGCTGAAGGTTTAGAGAATGTTGTAAACTTATCTGATTTTAAAGAAGGTTCTTTTGGTAAAGCAAACGGTTTAGAAATCGTTGACGGACCATTAGCAGGTTTACACTCAAGAGCGATTATTGTGGTTGATGCTGACGGAAAAGTTGTTCACACAGAACAAGTTGCTGAAATTGCAAATGAGCCAAATTACGAAGCAGCTTTAGCAGCACTATAATATCCAGATAATGGCATTTGAAAAAGATAATACTTTTGTAACAGGTCGGTTAAAAAGCATGACTTATGCTTTTAACGGAGCTGTTAAACTTATAAGAACAGAACACAGCATTATGGTTCAATTCTCTCTGGGAATTATCATAACAATTGCCGGGTTCTATTTTAATATTTCACAAACCGAATGGCTTTTCCAGGTATTAGCCATTGGTTTAGTGATGAGCATTGAGGGATTGAATACGGCCGTTGAAAAAATTGCCGATTTTATTCATCCAGACTATCATGAAAGAATTGGATTTATTAAAGATATTGCAGCTGGGGCGGTGTTTTTTGCCGCAATGACAGCAATAGCAATAGGTTTAATCATTTATATTCCCAAATTTATATAGGCAATACTAAACGCAAGAATGGCAAAAACAACCAAAAAAGATACTGTAAACAAAAAAACTGAACCAAAAGCTGAGAGTTTAAAATCTTGGAGACCTAACAAACAACAACGTTTTGTTATAGGATGCCTTTTGATATTATTTTCGATTGCATTATTAGTTGCATTTATTTCTTTTTACGTTAACGGGCAATGGCAGTTAGACCAAAGTGCTGTTAGCGAGCTTGGAGACCGCGAAGAAGTAGTACAAAACTGGCTCGGAAAATTCGGGGCATATCTTGCTGATTTAATCGTATATAAAGGATTCGGAATCGCTTCTTTTATATTCGTCCGATTATTTTTCCTTACAGGAATGTTTTTGGCATTGGAATTATCTCTTAGAAAACTAAAAAACATTTGGTTCTGGGATTTATTTGCCATTATTATTGTTTCTATATTATTTGGTTTTTTCGCCACTTCTGCACCAGAATTGGGTGGAACAATTGGTTATGAATTAAACTTATTTTCACAGGATTATATCGGAAAAACGGGAACTTTACTGGTGTTACTTTTCGGATTAATTGTGTATTTAATCTTCAAAATAAAATTATCTCCGGAGAAAATCCAGTCTTATTTTGATTCTACTAAAAAAGAATTAAAATCAGAATTAAATTCTTTAAATACTCCAAAACCTGAAAGTGCTTACAATCTAGAAGAATTTGCGATTGAGGAAGAAGAGCCTGAATTAGACAACATTCATTTAAAAACTGAAGATACTCAATTTGAAATCAATAAAGAAGCTTTAAAACCAACAATAAATCATTCATCTGAAATTGATTTGAATCCGGTTTTAAAACCAGTTCAAATGAATATAAATCCTGTAACAGAAACTATTGTTCACAGTGACGAATTGGTTATCGAGAAACCGGAAGAAGAAGATATTATTGAAGAAAACCTGGCTTCGCGCCTGGTTGCTGATTTTGGATTATTTGACCCAACTTTGGATTTATCGAATTATAAATTTCCAACCATCGATTTATTAAAAGAATATTCGACTGGCGGAATTACGATTAATCAGGAAGAATTAGAAGAAAATAAAAACAAGATTGTAGATACGCTTCGTAACTACAAAATTGAAATTGCGCAGATTAAGGCAACCGTTGGTCCATCTGTAACTTTATACGAAATTGTACCGGAAGCGGGAATCAGAATTTCTAAAATTAAGAGTTTAGAAGATGATATTGCCTTGTCACTTTCGGCATTAGGAATTCGTATTATTGCGCCAATTCCGGGGAAAGGAACAATTGGTATCGAGGTTCCGAACAAGAATCCTACTATGGTTTCAATGAAAAGCGTTATTGGATCGGCTAAATTTCAGGAAGCTGAAATGGAGTTGCCAATCGCTTTGGGAAAAACTATTTCAAACGAAACTTTTGTTGTCGATTTAGCCAAAATGCCTCACTTATTGATGGCGGGTGCTACGGGACAAGGAAAATCTGTTGGTTTGAATGCGGTTTTAACTTCGCTTTTATACAAAAAACATCCGGCTGAAGTAAAATTTGTTTTGGTTGATCCAAAAAAAGTAGAACTTACGCTTTTCAACAAAATTGAAAGACATTATTTAGCCAAACTTCCTGATGCAGGAGATGCTATTATTACAGACAATGCAAAAGTAGTGAACACGTTAAATTCACTTTGTGTTGAAATGGATAATCGTTATTCATTATTGAAAGATGCGATGGTTCGTAATATTAAAGAATATAACGAAAAATTCAAGTCAAGAAAATTGAATCCTGAAGCAGGACACCGATTTTTACCTTATATCGTTTTGGTTGTCGATGAGTTTGCTGATTTGATTATGACGGCTGGTAAAGAAGTCGAAATTCCGATTGCGCGTTTGGCCCAGTTAGCGCGTGCTATTGGTATTCACTTGATTATCGCAACACAAAGACCTTCGGTTAACGTAATTACCGGTTTGATAAAAGCGAATTTCCCTGCGAGAATTGCGTTTAGAGTAACTTCAAAAATTGACTCAAGAACGATTCTGGATACACAAGGTGCCGATCAGTTAATTGGTCGTGGAGATTTACTATATACAAATGGAAATGACGTGACTCGTGTTCAATGTGCTTTTATTGATACACCAGAGGTCGAAAAAATTACAGATTTTATTGGTTCGCAAAAAGCGTATGCCACGGCTTATTTGCTTCCGGAGTTCGTTGGAGAAGAATCTGGCATTAATCTTGATATAGATATTTCTGAAAGAGATACTTTATTTAGAGAAGCCGCAGAAATTATTGTGAATGCACAACAAGGTTCAGCTTCTTTATTGCAAAGAAAATTAAAATTAGGATACAACAGAGCAGGTCGTTTAATCGACCAACTGGAGGCAGCCGGTATTGTTGGTCCGTTTGAAGGCAGTAAAGCGCGTAGCGTGAATATCTTAGATTTAAGTGCTCTTGATCAATTCTTTAACAATGAACAAAATTAATCCAATCATGAAAGCAAAAATTCAAGAAATCAACAACAATTCTATCAAAAACAGAACTAAAAAATGCTTGCAAATAGCCCTTTTATTTCTTTTGAGCTTTACTTCTATTCAGGCTCAGGATAAAAAAGCAAAAGATTTATTGAACCAGGTAACAGCTAAAATAAAGAGTTACGACAATATCGCTATTGACTTTAAATATTCTTTGAATAATGCCAAAGAAAACATAAATCAGGACAGCAAAGGAAACGTTGTTATGAAAGGAAATCAGTATGTATTGAATTTCATGGGCGTTACTAAAATATTCGACGGACAAAAAACATACACGATTGTTCCTGAAGATGAAGAAGTTACTATATCTAAAGTAAACGAGAAAGACGATAGCGCTATAACACCTTCAAAAATGCTTACTTTCTTTAATTCCGGATACAAATACAACATGGATATTGTTCAAAATGTAAAAGGAAGAAAAATTCAATACATTAAATTAGCGCCTACAAACACTAAAGATCAAAGAAAAGAGATTCTTTTGGGTATTGATGTACAAACAAAACACATCTATAATTTGATTGAAACAGGAAAAAATGGAACAAAAACCACTTTAACCGTTAATTCTTTTAAAACCAATCAGCCTTTATCAAAAAATCAATTTACCTTTGTAGCGAGCAAATATCCAAAATACTACATCAACAAATTAGATTAAACCAAGGTTGAAAATTTTAGACAAATACTTACTAAAAACATTTCTGATTACATTTACTACGGTATTTGTAATCCTTTTTTTTATATTCATTCTTCAAACCGTATGGCTTTTTATCTCTGAATTGGCAGGTAAAGACCTTGATTTGATATTGGTTATAAAATTCCTTCTTTTCTCAATGCCGCGAATAATTCCGTTGGTTTTACCTTTATCGGTTTTACTGGCTTCGATTATGACTTTCGGAAATTTAGCCGAAAATTACGAGTTCGCTGCCATGAAATCATCGGGAATTTCTTTGCAGAGAGCAATGCGGGTTTTGATAATTTTTATTTTTGTATTGAGCATTGTCGCCTTTTGGTTTGCCAATAACGTGATTCCGTATGCAGAATATAAATTTGTCAATTTCAGAAAAAACATTGCTCAGGCAAAACCTGCTATGGCTATTGCCGAGGGTCAGTTTAACGATGTTGGGACTTATAATATTAAGGTAAATAAAAAATCCGGCGAGAACGGAAACATATTAACCGGAGTTACAATTCATCAAAAAGCAAATAATTTTGGTGAAAACAAAACTGTTATCAAAGCAAAAAATGGTGAATTGATAAGTAATGAGAAATCGAGCATCTTAAAGCTGGTTTTAAACGATGGTTATTATTATCAGGATGTTACACCAAAAAAATATGAAGATCGCGCTAAGCTTCCTTTTATAAAGAGTGATTTTAAAAAGCAGATTATCAATATTGATTTATCTGAATTAAACAAGGTTGACGAAGATCAGGCAAGTGTTAGCAGTACAAACGGAATGCTAAATGTGAATGAGTTGCGTTACACTTTAGACTCTTTAAACAAAAATCTGAATAACGAAATAGTTTCATTTTCTGAAAATATAAATCAGCGCGTTGGAATTAAAACTTCTCCTAAAGTTTTAAAAACTGATAAGAAGAAAAAAGCATTGCCTAACGATATTTTGTCTTTATATACCAACAAACAAAAGTCGGATATATTAAAAATGGCCAGCAGTACTGTTACAAGTAACATCTACTCTATCGAATCGACCCAAAAAGATTTAAAAGACAAACAAAGAGAAATCAACAAACATTTAACGGCATTATACGAAAAATTTGTAATTGCTTTTGCGTGCTTTTTAATGTTTTTTATTGGAGCTCCGCTTGGTGCTATTATCCGTAAAGGCGGACTTGGTTTGCCTATAGTTTTTGCGGTTTTGATTTTTATAACGTTCCACTTTATCAATACTTTTGGGAAAAGACTTTCTCAAGAAGGCGGTATGACTCCATTTATGGGTTCGTGGATGTCTTCTTTTATATTATTGCCATTGGCCGTATTATTAACCTATCGTGCAACAAATGATAATGGATTAATTAATTTTGATGCCATTACAACTCCTATTTCACAACTGTTTCAAAAAATTTCCGAGCGATTTTCTCCCGCTCAAAACAAACAATAATTATGTCAACAAAAATACAACTTAATACCATTGAAGAAGCTATAGAAGATATTCGTCAAGGTAAAGTAATCATTGTAGTCGATGATGAAGATCGTGAAAACGAAGGTGATTTTTTGGCTGCAGCCGAAAAAGTAACTCCGGAAATGATCAATTTTATGGCGACTCACGGACGCGGATTAATTTGCGCTCCATTAACAGAAAGCCGTTGTAAAGAATTGGATTTAAGACCAATGGTTACCAATAATACAGATCACATGGAAACTGCCTTTACAGTATCTGTAGATTTAAAAGGACATGGAGTAACAACAGGTATTTCGGCAGCAGACAGGGCAAAAACGGTATTAGCACTGACGGATGCAAATGTAAAACCACATGAATTGGCACGACCTGGACATATTTTTCCTTTGGTAGCCAAACAAGGTGGTGTTTTAAGAAGAACGGGACATACGGAAGCTGCAATTGATTTTGCAAGATTAGCAGGATTTAAATCGGCTGGTGTAATATGCGAAATTTTAAATGAAGACGGTACAATGTCTCGTTTGCCTGAGCTTGTAAAAGTGGCGAAAAAATTCAATTTAAAATTAGTTTCTATTGAAGATCTTGTAGCTTACAGAATGCAGCACGACAGTTTAATTGTAAAAAAAGAGGATTTTGATATCGAAACCCGTTTTGGAACTTTTAGACTGAGAGCTTACGAACAAACGACAAACAAACAGATTCATATTGCTTTAACGAAAGGAACCTGGAATCTTGGCGAACCTATCCTGACGAGAATACACTCTTCGCAGGTTAATAATGATTTATTAGGGACTTTAACAAATAATGCCGAGCAACAATTGGACGGTATGTTTAAGGTAATTAATGAAAGCGGAAAAGGTGCTGTTATTTTTATTAATCAGGATATGCAGGCGATTAATTTATTAAGCCGTATTTCTGAACTAAAGGCTTTACAGGCTGAAGGGAAAATGAAAGCACCAAAAGTAGTTATCGACAGTAAAGATTACGGAATTGGGGCTCAAATTCTGCACGATATTGATATTTCTAAAATTAGATTAGTTTCCAATACAGAACAAACGAAACGTGTAGGAATGATTGGATACGGTCTTGAAATCACTGAATACGTAAGCTATTAATATGGGGAGTTTAGAAGAACGTATATCAAAAGCGGAGACTCATATATTTAAAGCTGTTTTTCCTAGTACTACAAATCATTATGATACTTTATTTGGAGGAACTGCGCTTCATCTTATGGATGAAGTGGCTTTTATTTGCGCTACCAGATTTAGCCGAAAGAAAGTAGTAACGATTTCAACTGGTCAAATTGATTTTAAAAAAGCGATTCCGGCCGGAACTTTAATTGAATTAGTAGCAAAAGTTGACAGCGTTGGAAGAACAAGCTGTAAAATTCATGTTGATATTTTCATGGAGCAAATGTATTCTGAGCTTCGCGAAACGGTAGTTTCAGGAACTTTTTCGTTTGTTGCAGTCGATGAAAACAAAAAACCAACGCCAATTTTAGACTAATCACATAATTTAACGTAAAAATGTTTTTAAAATAAATACTGATTATGAAGCACTTGAAAATTAATTTAAAATAATCAGTAAAAAAGCCTTAAAAAAGTTTTGAGAACCGAAAAAGGGTCTTATATTTGCACTCGCAATCAGCAAATGATCGCAACATACTGGAGAAATGGCAGAGCGGTCGAATGCGGCAGTCTTGAAAACTGTTGACTGTAACAGGTCCGGGGGTTCGAATCCCTCTTTCTCCGCGAAACTTTGAAACCCTCAGCAAACACTGAGGGTTTCATCATTTTTAAAGAATTCGAGCCCAAACTTTTAAAAACGCACTATCCCCTCTTAACACGGATCAGGTGCAAAAGTTGGGATTAGGCAAAAAGATTAGATAATCTGAACAAGAAGAAATCTATTTTTCTCACTCCTCTAAATTGACTCCTAAACGCTTTTATTTTTGCATTGAAAGATTCTGCTGAAGCATTTGTACTTCTATTATCAAAATAGTTTAAGATTGACTGGTAATTAAAAGTTATAATATTGCTTAAAGTTTTAAAGCCTGATTCCTCTACATTTCTTTACCAATGTGCCAACTTTGTCATAGCAATATGCTTATCATTGTTGTTATTATAAATACCTCGAAGTTGTTGATTTAGATTATAAGCTGTTTTTTTTATATCCGGATATAATTCAATATCATTTGTGCTCTTTAGCTTTTGATTTTGAGTCCATTTTCAAATAGTGAGTCTTACCACAGGAGAATATCGCAATCAGAATAGTCAACATTACAAATAAAAAAAGCAATGTCTTCTTTTGGAATAAGAATACAGATACTTCAATTTACAGTAAAAATTATTTTGTTTGTAGGTTCATTGGATTTATATTGAGAGATTAATATTGCCTTATAGATTGTTTTTCCAAGGCTTTATTCATTACATATCGGAACCTTAAATAGAGTAAGGTAGATGACGTTAACAAACCCAGAGTCAGACCATACCAGATTCCCTTTACTCCTGCATTGAAATAAATACCTAAAACATAGGCCGCAGGCAGACCAATAAGCCAATAAGCAACAAAAGTTATAAAAGTGGGAATATTGACATCTCCCATTCCTCGTAGTGTTCCTAATCCAACCACCTGTGTACCATCAAAGAGCTGAAATAGTGCAGCAATTATCAATAATTTTGCAGCCAGTGCTACAACACTTGTATCATTTGTTATTAAGTAAGGCAAATATTGATTAAAGATTGTAAAAATTACTGCAAAGAACATCATGAAAATGATAACTAAATGATAGGACGCATAAGCAAACCTCTGAAGTCTTTCGTAGTTCTGATTTCCGAAACTATTTCCGACTTTAATGGTTGCCGCCGATGCAATTCCTCCTGCCATCATGTAAGTCATTGCTGCAAGGGTTATTGCTGTCTGATGGGCTGCTTGTTCGATTGCACCAATGTGACCGGCCATTAAAGCGGCAACCGCAAACGCTCCAATTTCAAATACATACTGCATAGCCACAGGCAATCCTATTTTTACCACTTTTTGAATTTTTGAAAAATCAACAAACTTAACCGAGAAATGATGTAGATAAACTCTAAAACTTTCTGATCGAAGCACATAAAACATCATGACCAACATCATTAAAATCCGATCTATTAATGTTGCAATTCCTACCCCGCGAACCCCCATCGGCTCAATACCAAACATTCCTTTTACCAAAATCACTGCAATAATTACGTTGAGCACATTTCCCCATATTGTTATGGACATTGCTTGTTTTGTAAATCCCAACCCTTCTGCAAACTGTTTGAAAGTTTGAAATATCATTAAAGGCAGAATAGATAAACTTAAAATAAGTAAATACGGTTTTGCTGTTTCTACAACCTGAGGATCTTGATCTGCATGCTGCATAGCAAACATAGAACCATAGTACACCGCTAAAAAAAGTAAAATTGCAGCTGCAACATTAAGCCATAAGCTGTTTGAAAGAAGCTCTGCACATTCCTTAAAATTTGATTTTCCATTTTCTTGAGCTATCAAAGGTGTTAATCCATAGGCAACCCCTAATCCAATTACCAAAACTACCATGAAAACAGAATGAACCAGCGAGACTGCTGCCAATGATATAGTTCCTGCATAATGCCCTATGATTACTGTATCGAGAGTCTGCACCAAAGTATGCCCCAGCTGAGAAATTACAACAGGCCCTGCAAGTGCTATTGTACTTTGGTAATATATCTTATTGGATTTGTATTTTTTGATCATATTTAAAAATTTTACTGCCTCAAGGCAAATGTATTGCAACTGCAATACGGTAAACTTTCATTTAATGTAAAGCAATTCTTTTGTTGTGGATTTATCTTATTCTGTAACAGCCTTATAAAATGCTATGAAAATATACCATTTTGGTAATCTGAGAGGAACTGGCTGCTGGTTATCCCTGTCTGAGTTTTAAAAAATCGCATCATGTGTCCGGGTTCTGAAAAATGAAGATCATAGGCAATCTCAGCAATAGTCTTTCCCGAGTGTATCAGGTCATTTTTTATTTCAAAAAGCAGTCTCTGTTTTAAGAGCTCTGTTGCGGTAACATTAAAATGCTTTTTTACACAAGTGTTAATTGTAATCCTGCTCACATTTAATAAATCCGCGTAATAGTCAATCCGCCGTTTTTGCCTAATATGTATTTCGAGTAACTGCTTAAACTGATAAGCAAAATTATTTTCTGCCCTGTCAATCGAAAGATTATTTTTATCAGCATATATTCTATTAAACTTCAAAAGCAGGTAATAAGTAAGGGACCGTATGATATGAATGCTGTCCGTCCTGCTATTCACAAGTTCAGATTTGATTTCCATAAGCTGGTCAAGTGCTTTTTGAAGCTCCTCTTTTTCAATACTAATATTTAAAGGATAATTCAACTGATAGAAATACAAAAGGCGATATGTAAAGAATTTGTCTGAGAAAAAATCATTAAGAAAATTTTCCTGAAAAACCAGAACTGTAAAGTCCAATCCCTCTTTTTCCAAAGTCCATTGTCTTTTCTGAAAAGGTGAAATAAAAATAATCGTATTGTCAGTTATATTTATTTTCTGCTGATTTAAAATCAGGGATCCCTTGGCAGTTTTAAAAAGCAAAATTTCAAAAAAATCAGTATTGTAAATATCGCGCTCCAAATATCTATCACTAAGCATATCCCCGTGCAATACATTTAGAAGCATTTCAACACCACATTCTGTTTTATGAAATTTGACTGTTTTCATTTTCTTTAATTCGTTAACGTATTGAAATCCGTTTCTTTACTTTCTTTAAGATATGATCGAATATTATAATTAAAACAAATTTACAACTTCATTTACAAATTACTTAAACCAAAAAAAATGAGCAGTAATAAATTATAGCTCATTTTATAAAAGTGATTCCTTATTTACCCTTTATTTTATGACAACAAATAATCTTCTGTTGTTGTAATTTTCGCATAAAAGAATTCTAATGCCGCCAAAAATGCATTATGGACATCTGTAGCCTTAACATCATTTCCATTGATCTGAAGATTCATTGTAGCGCAGGCATCTCCAATTACTGTGCATTCAAATCCAAAATCAAAAGCAGCTCTTGTTCCGGCGTCAATACACATGTGAGTCATCATTCCTGCGATTACCAAATGTGTTATTTTTTTTGACTGAAGATATTCCAGTAAATCAGTCCCCCTGAAACTATTAGGAAATTGTTTCGTGATCACTTTCTCTCCTGCAAGTGGTTTTACATTTTCATGAATTTCTATTCCTTTTGTACCCGGAACAAAAAAGGGAACACCTTCTCCGGATATATGCTGAACATGAACAATAGTCCCATTTTCTTTTCTAAAATGCTCAAGTAGTTTCTTGGCGTTTTCACTTGCTGTAATAGGATTTACAAGTTCTAATGCCCCATTTTCAAAATATTCTTTCTGTATATCAATTAATAATAATGCCTTATTCATTTTACTTTAATTTTTAATATTTATATATGACAAAATTAAAACTTAGACTAGTGATATCAGGTACCAAAACACTTTCAATATATACCATTTTGATAAGCAACCTTTTTTTAACTATGGTATTTTCAATTTCATAATCCCATTTTGCCTCTAAAATTTCAGTTTATTATAAATAAAAAAGAAGCCCTGTGTGTGTCAGCATCAACAGGGCTCCAAACTATCAAAATTTAAAAAAGAAACTTCTTTTATGGACACTTCTTAACTAATACAGTCCCTTTATAAATTGATAATCCTTTTCTAGTGGGTTTTCTTTGTTATTTACTTCTTTTGACTTTATAAGCTGTAGTGTAACCGATTTTATTTTTATCAGAAAAACAATTGCAAGAAGAACAAAAATTAAAATCATAATGGAAAAAACTTGAGTCATAATTATTTTATTTTAAGTTAAAAATTGAATACTGATTCTTATTATTTATTTGATATTGAGGATATACTCTGCAAGCTGATCTAACTGTTTTTGATCCAGCTGAGATTCAAAACCGGGCATTTGTGGATAATCCGGGCGTTTTTTTCCGGGATTCTTTATCCATTTCTGCAAATCTGCTGTATTTTCTCCATAGATTTTTGCCATTTCCAAAACCGGAGGTCCTACTAATTTTTCATCTATTTTATGGCAGGAAGCACAATACTGGCTGAAAACTTTCTGGCCTTTCTCTGCCTCTGTCATATCTGCAGACGCTGCTCCTGCTTCCTGGGCTTTTACTTTTGCTACAGCTTCTTTTTTCAGAATTTGAAATTCTGCTGTTTTAATTTTTACCAGCTCTTGATGTTTTTCCAGCGCATTAGCTCTGTATATCTGCCTTCCAGATCCCATACACAAAACAGTAATTCCCAGCAGCAGTGCTATTTTATAAAAGTCTTTTTCAATATTTTCCTTCTCCCCTGTAAGTCTCTTCCATATCATCCACATAGCAGGAACAGCAAAAATAACCCCAGAGAAAATAATCAGAATCAAGTTCCACCCCATCCCTTTAGACGGCAAGGTCAGCAGAACTAACGGACCAATCATAAACTCGCAAATAGAAGCTGTCAGCGCAAGAGAATAGCCTTTCTTTTGAATATCATATCGGGTAAACTTTTGATATATTCCTTCAAATGGATAACTTTTTCGGCTGTTGTACCAAAATAGAAATAATCCTGTAACAGCCAGTGAAGACAAGATAAAGTGCAGATATCTGGGAAATACATTCGGCAGAAACAGCGCATCAATAAAGCCTTTCACTACTGCCCATTTTTCGGGAAACAACATTAAATTGATATTGGTCAAAAATATAAAGGGAATAAACAGAAAGATAACTGTTGCCAAAGCCAGAATAGAAATATGAACCGCTTTGTGATTCTCCAGTGTCTTCCAGGTATATTTGTGCAGATAAGTAAGCAGGAATGCCACAGTTACCAGCGGTATTACCGCTATCCACATCAACCCTGTCAGGGCATTTGCCGAGTAAAAATAGATCGTATACAATACATTAATACTCAAAAGCGGCGCAATACCCAGTACGACCGCAATACTTTTGTTTACCGTTATCGTTTTGGCTATTTCATGGGCAAGTATATCGTATTCCTTATTTTTAAGACCCTTGATCTGAGCTATCAAAGCCAGGATTGAACCTCCGAGCATCAGGTTAACAAAAAGAATGTGCAGCAGAAATGAGAGTACTAAAACAATTACAAAAAACCATTCAGGCATTGGCAGAGGCAGTGGAATATCTTTTGGAACCGGAACGTTATTTTGTAACGCAATATATAAATTGATCATTTTTTAAACTTTATTATTTTTTATTTGCTAAAACTGTCTGCGTGTTTTGCAGCTCACTCACATTTACACCTTCAGATTGTGCTCCCTCCAGCACATCACCAGTATCCTGAATGTTACGGATATAGGCTGCTAATGCTTCACTTTCTTCCTGGGTACCCGGAAATGGGGGCATATAAGTACGTCCGTTGTGCATATTGGGTATGTAGGAGGCCATCGAATTAATATCCAAAGGTTTTCCTATTCCGTAGATTCGCTCAAAAACATACACAACACTATTGACACCTTGCGTAGTATGGCAGCGGCTGCAAGCGATTGCAAAAACATTTCTGCCCGCTTCAATTTTATTTTCAGGTGTTATTTCTGTAACAGTCGTATAGGTCGCATTCTTCAAAAGTCCAAACTGCTGGTAAACAGGATAATCTTCCTCAAGTAATAAGTTGGAATACATATACCCGCCTATGACATAGGGTTTTCGAACAAATTCACGCACCCTTTCAAAAAAGCCCAGATATCCAAACGCCATCAGCACAGGAAAAAGGACAATATAACTTTTAACCCATTTGGCTTTGTACAAGCCCAGAATTGCCATTATTAAAGAAGATGATATTCCAAATAATATAAAATACTTCATTAAATCGTAATATTTATTGAAATCCATTGTACCTACCGCAGTACTCATATTGGCCGTCATAGCCTCTGGAATGGCATTATAATAAATCACAGCGCCTAAAAGCGAAATCGGAGCCCAGAGAATAATCCATTTTGAAACGTATTTAACAGCTTTTAATCTTAAGTCAGTTCCTTTTTTAAAGAACAATGTTACGAGCATCATTCCAAAACTACCCGCTACAAGCATAGCCGTAGGGGTCCTGAACAATAACTGAGGAAGATAAATTGGGTTGGTAAAACCGTTAAGCAGACTCTTATGGGTGTTCCAGTTTCCGGGATCCATCATAAAACTCAAAATCGAAACAATGATTGCCATTGTAATCCAGGAGAACAAACTTAGAAACCATCCAAAACGAATGTGCAATAATTTCGCCCTAAGCGTTGTGTTGCTGCTCTTCCATGTCAAAAAGTAAATCATGATCAAAATCACTTCGGTAACAAATACAAGCCATTCTATAAACCATGCCCAGTAAAAAACACGAATCAAACTTCCAATCGATGTGGGACTGACAAGAGCAACAGAGAACCATATTCCAACTCCCGTCATTGCGCCTAGCGTTGTTGTAATGATAAAAGCAACTTTCATCATATTATAAACCCTGTTGTCCCAGTCTAAATTGGTAATCTCTTCCCTCCCGCTGTTCTTTACCCCTTTCTGTTCAAGCCATGTAATAAGAGGCATAAAACCAACAGCTAAACCATGATTAATCATTACGTGAATAATGGCAATGATAGCAATAAGCATTCTATTGTTGAGCCAGTCTAAATGAAAAATTGGAAAGTCCATAAATTATTCTGTTTTTATCCTGCAAATTTCGTACAGTACTTCAAAAACTGCTAAAAACAAAAAAGCAGGAAGTTTAAAAAAACGTTCCTGCCAGATTCGTTAACGCCACTTTTTATACGGTATTTTATTCCGTTCAATTTAGTTTTTTACTCCCTGAGATTCGTTAAATACACCTTCTTGTCAGATTACTATAATATATCTGAATTTCAAGTCCTTTATTTAAAAAAACAAACATTTGAATAACAACATCTTAACCAAAAACAGAAAAAAAATAAAGGCTTTTAGTAAAAGTGTCTTCTATTTTTGTGAACCATAATATTTAAATAACTTTAAGTGTTTAAAATCAGCTATTTTTGCATTTTTAAACCTGCATACTATAATGAGTGCAGAATCCATCGATATTATACTTCACCATTTTAACGAATTAATTCCCTTGACTCGGCAAATAACACAGTTAAGGTAAATTTTAACTTTAAGAGGTTGTTTCCAGGTAGGGAAACAACATCTTTTCCTGTTTTATATAATTATTCAAAATATAATAAGCGGAAACGCCGAACACCGTTTTACAAAGTAGGCAGATTTAATTTAAAATAAAGAAATGGAGAATCAATTTAAATCATTGGTAATGCTATGTACAGTAGTACTTTTGATTTCTTGTAACGGCGAAACAAAAACAGAAAAATCAAGTTCACCTTCTACTCTAAAAGAAACTGTCAATCCTGTAGTTTCTCATGTGATGACTAAGGAAGAGCAAACCAGACTTACGCCTGATGAAATTTTACAGGAATTTATTGAAGGAAACAAACGTTTTCAAAGCGGTACCACTACGGTGCGCGACCATAGTAAACAAGCCAGAAAATCAGCACCGGGACAGTTTCCAAAAGCGGTTGTATTAAGTTGTGTTGATAGCCGCGTGCCTGTCGAAGATGTATTTGATCAGGGTTTGGGTGATATTTTTGTTGGAAGAGTTGCAGGAAATTTTGTAAACGAAGATTTATTAGGCAGTATGGAATTTGCCTGTAAAGTGTCGGGCGCAAAATTGGTTTTAGTAATGGGACATCAGCATTGTGGGGCGATTAAAGGCGCAATTGATGATGTAAAATTGGGCAATATTACGGCCATGCTTTCAAAAATAAAACCAGCTGTAGCAATGAGTCAGGATTTTAATGGTGAAAAAACATCTAAAAATGATAAATTTGTAAAACACGTTTCAGAAAACAACGTACTTTACACTATGGATCAAATTCGCAAAAAGAGCCCAATTCTTAAAGAAATGGAAGATAAAGGAGAAATAAAAATTGTAGGTGTATTTTATAATTTGACAGACGGAACACTTGAATTTTTAAAATAGTAAGCATGAAAAATTATTTATTGACCCTGATTTTTTTAATTGGGGGTTTACAAACCGTAATCGGACAAAACAATCGTATTACTACAAACAACAACATTGGATGGTATAACTTTTTTGGAACTTTCAAAATTTCAGAAAAATTTGGAATACATACCGAATACCAATGGCGAAGAAATGAAATGATTACCGAATGGCAGCAAAGTTTATTAAGGGTTGGATTAAATTACAACTTAAATTCAAGAGTTCAATTCCGTATTGGTTATGGATGGATCGAAACTTATCCATATGGAGAAATTCCTCTAAATGGTATGGGAAGAGATTTTACAGAACATCGAATTTTTGAAATGGTTCAGCTAAATCATAAAGAGGGAATTGTTGATTTTTCGCATAGATTTATGTTAGAACAAAGATTTGTAGGCCGTTATAGTTCAATAAATGAAACAACAGAAGATGAATTTCCGTTATTAAACCGAATTCGATATATGGTGAGGGTTCAGGTGCCTTTAAAAGGAAATGAGATAAAAGACAAAACACCCTATTTAGCTTTCTATGATGAAGTTTTTATTGGATTTGGAAAAAATGTAAATATGAACGTTTTTGATCAAAACAGGATTGGCATTTTATTAGGCTACAGGTTTAACAAAAACATACGAATTGAAGGAGGTTACCTCAATCAAACCGTACAGCTGGGAAGACAAATTGAAGGGAAAAATGTTTTTCAAAACAATAATGGAGTCATATTGAATACCAACTTAAATTTTGACCTGACGAAAACCAATAAAACTATTGAATAGAACCTATTAAGAATCGCATAAAAAAAGCTAAAAAGTGTTACTTTTTAGCTTTTTTTTATTTCCTTAGAATTACTTCTGATTCTTTGCCAGATATTCATCCGGTTTTTTCATAAAGTCATCTTTGCAAACCGTTGAACAAAACCCGTATAATTTCCCTTTATAGGTAACTGTATCACTAACGCCATATTTGCTTATATCCATGTTACAGCTAAAGTCCAAATTGCTGGCATAGGTTAATTTATTGAGCGGGTTTTTAGGATCTTTATACACGGTTTCAGATTCCATTGTATGGGGATGATCATGTGGGTGTGCTTTTGTTTCTTTTTTATTACAGCTTAATACAGCGGTAATGGCAACAATTAAAAGGATTTTTTTCATAATATTAGTTTTGATGGTTATTTTATTAGAGCAGAATTATAGCGTGCGCTAACTTCACTCCAGTTAATTACATTCCATATTGCCGATAGGTAATCGGCTCGCTTATTTTGATATTTCAAATAGTAAGCGTGTTCCCAGATATCGATACATAAAATGGGAATTCCTTTCTTTTGTGCATCATCCATTAACGGATTGTCTTGATTGGCGGTAGAACTTATCTCCAGATTATTATCCCCAGAAATGCAAATCCATACCCATCCCGAACCAAAACGGGAAAGTGCAGCCTCATTTAATTTCTGCTTTAAATTTTCAAGATTTCCAAATTGGTCCGTTATTGCTTTTAGTAAATCGGCAGATGGCTTTGTGTTTTTCTCCGGCGTCAATATCGACCAGAACATCTCGTGATTATAGTGCCCTCCTGCATTGTTCCTGACTGCCGCAGGTAATGCAGATATGTTTGAGAATAACTGCTGCAGGGTCATTTTTTCTTCTGCTGTTCCTTTGAGCGCATCATTTAAATTTTTCACATACCCCGCATGGTGTTTACTATAATGAATTTCCATTGTTGCGGCATCTATACAAGGTTCCAGTGCATTATAATCATAAGGAAGCGGCTTTTGTACAAACTGAGCTGATACTGATAAACACAGCAGCAGCATTACTATTACAATCTTTTTGTTTAACATGTTTTTTATTTTTTATTGATTAGATAATCTACGGAACTGTTCTGGAGTTTTGCTGGTCTGCCTTTTAAAAAAAGTAACAAAGTAAGACGCGTTTTCAAAACCCAGCTGATCGGCAATTTCATTTATAGAATAATTGGTAAAATGAATGAGCCTTTGCGCTTCTATAACAATACGTTTTCGTATCAGATCCCCCGCTGTATAATTGGTAACTTCCTTGCAAATCTTGTTGAGGTAGTTTGGTGTCACGTTAAGCAGATCCGCATAAGCAGCAGGCATTTTTTTAAACTTAAAATCCTTTTCAATGAGTTTCTCGAATTCTTTTATCTTTTGCTGTTTCGGTGATTTGTTTACTACAAATCCCAAAGGATCATAAAGACGCTCTAAATCGAAAAGCAGGATATTAAGATAGGATCGAAGAACTTTTACCGATTCTCTTCGATGAAGCCTGAACTCCTTAAAAAATATTTCAAGCAGATACATCCACTTGTTCTTCTCCTCTTCGCTTAGTCTTATAAATACTTTTGAAGTATCATGAAGAAAGGAAAATTGGTCTAAAATGTTATTGTTATAACGCAGGGAAAAAAAATCTTCTGTAAAGCAGATTATTTTTCCCTTTGCTTTGCTATTGATGTCTATACTGCTAATGCAGCGTGGTTTTATGACGATAACCTTTGCATTATCCATTCGAATTTTCTGATTGTCAATACTAATTTCTCCTTCTGCATCATCAATAAAGAGAAGCATAAAGAAATCCTGCTGGTGAGGATATTCCAACTGCGGAAAACGTTGCAGCAGGTTCATTAGATTATCCATCCAAAAATGATTGTTATCATCTGAGAATAAACCAAGACCGCGGACTGGTATTTCTGATAGTTTCATTTTTTTGATTTATATGATTAATACTAAAACAGGGGTATTAACCGTATTTGGGAGGATGGTAAATCGAAAAAATAAAATTAGACTTTTGACTACCCGCCTGAAGCACTGGATATTTCTTTTTGATTACAAAACGTATCGCTGTGAATAAAAATTCAAGAGGGCTTTCAAAAAAAAGCTGTACTTCTTTATAGTTTAAGGTTGGAAATTTTTGTTCCTGTTTATCATTTGCTTTTAATTTATTATTCAGGTAACATTTTCCGTTACAGATTGGAACAGCGTCAAACCTGTTGATACAGACATTTTTGGCAATATAATCCCGATTGATGTAAAATTCACCAATAATCCAGATACTGCCTGCATTTTGAAACACAAACAACATCAGAATAAATAAAGTGATACCTTTTTTCATCAGTCAACTATTATTTGGTTGAACTTTCTTCTAAAAGATTCTTCACATCGGCAATCAGCCTTGTTGTTTCCTTCGGATTAGTGCCATCGTAAACCCCACGAACATGCCTGTTTTTATCTATGAGTAAAAATCCACCGCTGTGCACAAAACCTCCCGGCTCATTTTTATCCGGATATGCCGTTGCAAAGTAACTCTCGGTTGCAATTTTATAAATGCTGTCTCTGTTTCCCGTAACAAAATGCCAGTTCTTTTTTATGCCGTTATCTACCGTATAAGCTTTGAGACGCGGTATTGTATCATGATCTGGGTCTATGGTATGTGAAAGAAACAATACCTCATCATTACTTTTGTAAGCATCATACACCTTTTTGAGCTGTACATTCATTTTCGGGCAGATTGTAGGACATGATAGGAAAATGAAATCAGCTATATAAATTTTGCCGTCAAAGGTAGTGTTGGTTATCTTCAGACTATCCTGATTTATAAACGAAAAGTCTTTAATACGAGGGTACTCTGTTTCATTTCCTTTTACTATTGGATTTCCTAAAATTGGAAGTTTCTCCTGTGCTTTCTCACATGATATTACAAGTAGAGAATACAAAAGAATCAAAACTATTTTTTTCATATTTTTTAATTTTTTAATTTTTTAATCCAGCAGATTATTCTATAAAACTGCTGACTTTTTTGAATGTATAATTTCAATGAAGATTAATCAATAAAGCTCTGTCGTTATTTAAATAAGAGTATTACCAACCGAACAACAAACTTCACTACATCAATATGTTACCATGAATTTGTCCGGATATATAACTTCAGAAAGCCATTGTCAAAAACTTTTAAAATTCTAATTTAATCCATGGGTCTTATTAAGAACAAATGAATACGGAAAAATTAATTTAGTTCATAGCAATGGTACTATTGTCAAGTTGCGATCGGCAATGACAAATTTTTCTTAATGAATTTAAAAAGAAGTTTGATTTATAAAATATCGGCAGGCGGGCGAAAAGTAGTAGAGGAAATTCCAACTGGTTTGCTATTTAAAAAAGCAAAAACCTTTTTTTGGTATTCTACAGGGGGTATATGAGTAACGCTTATTTCAGAGGTAATGCAGATATAGACAATCTCTAATTTTTCTTTAAGGCTGTCTTGCATTTGTTTTTCATTATCAGAATATTTTTTTAGGCTTTTCTGCAGTTCGCATCGCCCATTACAAGAGTTAAAAACCTGTTTACGCTGTACACAGATTGTTCTGGCAATTTCCTGCTGATTCAATTTAAATGAAGCATAAACAAAAATACTGCTCAGGGAAGGCAGAAAAATGAGACCACAAAGTAATATGATAATATACTTTTTCAAGAATGTCAATTTGTTTATAAGTGCAAAAATACACTAATTTTATTTTTCTTCAGAAGAAACTTCTTGTTCACTTAAACAAAAAAACATTAGTCACGATATAACAATTATTTACAATCCTAAACAAAATTAAAAAGCAAGTTAAGGTTGAAACAGCTGTTAGTCAACGTGTAGTGCAGTTAATTTTTTGAAGTCAAACCTGAGGGAATCATTAAACTGTCTTTATCGTAAATATTTATGTAAATTTTGAGAGTATCTGTCATATCTTCCCAATATATTTTATAAATATCAAGCGAGCCCTTAAATCCTTTTTCTACATTCGGAGTTTCAAAAAGACAACAGTTTCCTTCTCTATAAAATCTAACTTTTTCGCCTTTTGGGCCTTTCAATGCACTCAAAAATCTTCGTTCATTTTTTGGTCCCATACTTTCAGATCTACCTCCAACCTTAATTGGATTTGATTCAGTAAAGCCGTAACTCTTATCAGAACTTTGGGCAGTTATGTGAAAATAGTCCAGTTCAATCGGTCCTTCTTTTTCTAAAAGTGCTTTTTCTAGTTGTTTTTGTTTATTGTATTTAGCTTTATTTAAAGTGTTCCTCCTTCTGGCCAATTAATCCAATGTGTATTTGAATTATTAGTTGGTTTGTAATTTTCAATTACACCAGTTTCTAAAACTTTTGCAATCAGTTTAAAGGTTTCATTTTGACTAGGCAATTCATTATTAGCAACGTCTGGATGGTACCAATCGTGGAGTTCAATTATTTTTTTAATGTCTTTGGGAATTCTTTCTCTTATTTCTTGTTCCGTTGCAACAAGTTTGTCGTGATAAAGTTTGTCGAGTAAACGAAGAAATTCGAATGCATTGATTTTAACTTCATCCTCAAGTAAAATTTCTGATGCTTTGTATTCATCTTTGTTATGAATAAGTTGAACTATTTCATTACGCAATAGAAATGTTGGACATATTGGATTTAAGCAAAATTCCTCTTCTTCGTCAAACGTATTGCAATCTTCAGCGTCTTTTGTCAAGTAAAGGAAATTTTCGTTTTGAGTCCCTGGTTCATAATTCAAACAGTTTCCAAAAATATGTAAGCAATTACTAATACCGTTATGCCCACCACCACGGTAATTAAAACCTATTACTTCAATAATTATAACCCAGCGTTTGTCATCTCTGTAAGCTGTAAGCTTTGTGCCAGCTGGATATACATAACCATTGTCTAACATTGGAAAAGTATAATCTTCGGCACATTTATCAAGTTGCTTTAATATTTCTGCTGATTTAATCATAGAATAAAGTAGTCTTTAGATAGTTTATTTTTTAATGATGTTCTTTATGGTAACCTATAACGTTCTGGTACTACAGCGGGTTTGAGGACTAAATTAAGCCCATTCTTCGGATTTGCCAAATCATTCCAAATACAAAACCATTTTTTCCATTAAGCCAATTGCCCAAATCCGTTGTAGTAGCTATTAGCAAACGTTTATATAATTAGTGCCAATCATTTCCACAAAATCGGCATTGTTTCGCTTTAGGTGTTCTGGCTATTTTTCCACACTTTGGGCATAAATTCAATTCCAATTGGTTTTCATGCTCATTGAAAATTCGAATTGCTGTATTCCTAATAAATTCTGGATATCCATTTTCTAATAATTTCAGTACTTCATTGTCAGTTGTTAAAAATCGTTTTTTAACTTCATCAATTTTCGGATGAGCATTATCAGGATATTTCCCAAATTTAAAGGTTCCGAAATGATGATCTATTGCTTTTCGTTCCGATATAGAGTAATATTTCCAAGAGTTTTGAAATATATAATCAATTAATTCAGGATAAAGTTCTTTCATGTATTTTTTTAAATGTTTGCTAACGTTTTGGTACTACAGCGGGTTTGGGACTAAATTAAACCCTATTCTTCTCATCCCAAATACAAAACCAACTTTCCATTAAGCCTATTTTCCCAAATCTGTTGTAGTAGCTGTTGTAAGAAGTTTATTTTATTAGTTCTACTTTTATTGTGTCAATTAATATTCTGTTTCCTTTTACGATATAGAGTTCCTTTATATTTTTCCATTTACCATTTTGTTGAATTAGAATTGTTTCATCACTTAAGTCAAACCAAACTTCAAGTTCTAGATATTTCGCGTCGGTCGCATTTATAGTAATTATGAATTGATTACTTTTAACAGTTTCCTCAATTATAACTTTGCTGTTAGATGTTTTTAAATCAACGTCGAAATTATGAATGTTATTTTGTAACGAGGACTTTTCAAATCCGCTCGTTGTAGTATAAAAAAGCTTACTTTCACCAATTTTGAATTTAGTCAGCACTTTGAAATCAGGATACCAACTGTGAAGAATAATTTTTGGTTTTTTTTTTATTCTAACTGTATCCTGTCCATAGCTAATATTCAACGATGAAAAAAAAATTAAAAATACTATGATTTTATTTATAGTCATTTTTCTGGTGGATTATTTTTAAATTTCTTACAACGTCAGTCTGTGAAAAAACTGCTATTTTGATTCAAACAAATATAGGAAAGTATTGGTTTTAAAACAGGATTTTTCGTATTTTTAAGAATGCAACATATCATAGGTATTTCCCGCCAACAAATGCGTTTGTCTAGTTTAGAAGACGCTATTGCTCCCGATAATCAAGTTCGCTTTATAGATGCTTTTGTAACATTTTTAGATTTAAGAAAACTTGGTTTTGGAGTTAATTCTATCAAAGCAGAAGGACGTCCGAGTTATGACACTAAAGTATTTTTGAGAATCTACTTATACGGTCATCTGGGCGGACTAAGAAGTAGTCGCAAACTCGAAAAGAATGTTTTAGAAATATTGAAATGCAATGGTTATTAGAAGACATTCGACCAAACTAACACAGCATTTCTGATTTTAGAAAAAACAATCCCGTTGCCTTGAAGAACTTATTCAAGCTATTTGTTTGCTTCCTGAAAAATGCCGATTTAATAGCAGGAGAAACCATTGCTATTGATGGTACTAAAAGCCGGGCACACAATAGTCGGAAAGCCAATTTCAATCAAAAGAAAATAGACAAACACTTAGATTATATTGAAGCAAAAACGCAAGAATGCTTAGAGCAAAATAACTCCAATGAAAGGCCACCAGAAACCGCATAATAATCTGCAATAAAGTGATTAGATATTTGAATGCTTCCTGCTACTAAGTAAAACACCACTTGAAAAAGTTGGTGTTTTTTTTATTTAAAACTTAACAACTCGTAGGGTTCATATCCGCCGCGGTGGATACGGGTTCGTTCCCGCTACAAAATAGTACTTCTAAATATCTTTAAATCTTGTAATTTAATTTTTGTGGCAGAATCGTGGTACATGTGTTTTTGAAAAATATAAACTCCGTAAAATAAGGCTCTAAGAAGTTTAGGTTCGAAACTATTATAAAATAACGCCAATAGAAGATGCCTTTACCTTGATGTTATCAAATATCGTTGCTTCACTAACTATTTTATCAAATTCAAAATGGCTTGACTAACTAAATCAGGATCTTTCAAAGCGTTATCTGTGTTACAAATCTACCTCATGATTAGCCTAACATTTCAAATTTCTGTTTACTTGCAAACCCATTTTGTTGAATAACAGTTCTGATTATAAAGATATAAGTTTAATTTTTTTGACGAAACTGTATAAAAAAACGCCAGCAATTGAATGCTGACGGTCTCTCTTAGTAATGAATTACAAAAATTTAGAAACTAAAACTTAATCTCGCAAAAACAAAGCGTCCGTTTTGACCAAATTGAGATACATTTCTGGAATATACAAATTGATTTTGATTGGATAAGTCGATAGCAGTTGCGGCCGGGGCATACGTGACATTTCCACCTGCATCAACACCATTAGCTCTTCTTGCCGTTTGTGGCCCTAAATTTTTGTCCGGATAAATGTCAAGAATATTATTGGCACCAATTACGACTTTGGTAATAGCAGAAATTTTAAAACCAACAGAAAAATCAGTAATAATTTTACCTCCCCAAACAGGATGCTCATTTTCTACGGCTTTGCCATTTACAATAGTCGCGCCTACAAAACCATCACCATTTACATCCGCGACGTTTGGATCTGTAACTTCTCCAAAATAAACATTTCTCAAAAAGAAATCTAATTTTTTATAAGTAAGATTGTTGGTCAGGTTTACTTTTACTCTTGGTATCGCTTCCTCCAAATAAATTCTGGATGATTCAGAAAAATAAGTATTTACCTGACCTGCAGCTTCAAGGACTGGTGAGGCATGAATTTGGCCTACCTGACGGGTCTTCGAAAAAGTTCCTGATAAATCATTTTTCAGAGTCATATTTTCATTTAAGTTAAACTTGTTGGTAATCACAACATCAATTCCTTTTGATTCGGTATCGATGGCATTGGCAAAGAAAGTTGCCGCATTCGCACCCGCCTGATCATATAAAGGCTGCGTAACTGGTGTTGGAGTAAATTGATCTGTAAGTACAACTCTGTCGTCTATTTTTATGTAATAAGCATCGGCAGTTATGGTAATATTCGCAGAAGGAATTTTAGCCGTAAATCCGGCGCTGTAACTTGTAGATTCTTCCTGTTTCAGTTTAGGAATTCCTAGAAGTTCTGCAATTTTAGAATCATTACTGAAAGTTCCTACTTCAAAAGGAACGCCTCCTGTAAATTGCGTAGCTGTTGATTCGTAATAAATTTGGTGTAAAGACGGCGCTCTAAATCCAGTTGAAAAAGCACCACGTAAATTGATATTGTCTGTTAATTTATAACGAGTTGCTATTTTATAATTGGTTGTATTTCCAAAATCAGAATAATTTTCAAAACGAACAGCGCCATTCAATAACCACTTATCCGTAATATCCCATTCTAAATCTGTGTAAAAAGCATAACTGTTTCTGTTTTCTTCTTTTGCATTTTCTGCTCTGTATCCCGGAAAAACCTGAGCTCCTCCAGGCCTTGCAGCACCAAAGAAGTCAGTAACCCGAATATTGGCTGGAGTTGTTCCTGTAACGACATTTCCATTTATATCATATTGACTGTAAGAATCAGGAACTCCGGCATTAATTCCGTATGTTTCATAACGGTATTCAGCTCCAAAAGCAACGTTGAGTGTGCCGAATTTTTTACTCATATCAAAATTCGTAGTATTTTGGGTAAAACGCAAACCTCCAGCATCAAATTCATCGGGAGAACCCTCTCTTAAGGTTGCATTTACGGTGTTTTCTATATTATAATCAAAGGCATTTCGACCATACGTATTACTCAAATCAAAATTCCAATCTTTGAAAATGGTTCCTCTTAGCCCTGCCGCAGCAGAAAGATCATTTATTGTCGAATGAATTTCAGGTAAAAAACCATCTAAATACAAGCCTGTGTACGATCTGGATTGATTAGGTCTTCTATAAAAGCCGGCAGATTCACCTTCTCTGTAACTGGTTCCTCCAAATACATAAACTTCCAATTTGTCATTTATAGGATAAGCAGCATTCAAAAAGAACTGAACACTTTCAAACGAAGACTGACCGATTCTCATATTAAAATTCTTTCTTTCAAGATTTCTATACGCCAGTTCTCCATCGGTGGCATCAAAGTTTAAAGCAGTTTGCAATTGCGGAATAGTGGTCGCATTGCTGATCGCAGTTTGTTGTGCCCCTGTAAAGTAGCTTACTTGAGGCGCATATCCTTTTATTGTATTGATGATTTGAGTAGAATTGGGTGTGTTAGAAATATTTCCAAAAAGAGAATTGATATTAATTCCGTCTTCGGAAGCTCTTTGTTCAATAGCGTTATAAGCATTGTAAATTGTACCTGTTGCATCATCAGCCCTGCTTGTTGCATCGCGTAATTGTAAGCTTCCTGTTAAGTTAATAAAGCTTTTTCTTTACCTAAATTTGTACCATAGTTTAGATCCAATTGATAATGGTTACCGTCATTACCGCCTCTGTGATCGTTCGCATTTCTCGAAAAATTACTTCCTGAAAAGAGATTGATATCGAGTTTTTTAGTGTCTTTTTTTATATTAAGATTGATCACGCCCGCAATCGCATCTGATCCATATTGAGCAGAAGCTCCATCTCTTAAAACTTCAATTTTTTCAAGGGCAAAAGACGGAATAGCATTCAGATCTGTCCCTACAGATCCTCTTCCCGGCGTTCCGTTAATGTTTACCAATGATGAGGTATGTCTTCTTTTTCCATTTAATAAAACCAGAACCTGATCAGGACCTAAACCTCTTAATTGAGCAGGGTCAAGATGGTCAGTTCCATCAGCTACAGTTTGGGTATTGGAAGTAAACGAAGGTGCCACCATATTCAAAATCTGATTTAAATTGGTTTGTGCGCCTTGCGTAGCAATATCTTTCATTGCAATTACATCTATAGGAACGGCTGATTCTGTTACTGTTCTGGTAGGATTACGCGAGCCAATAACAACTACGTCCTGTAGCGTTTCACCACTTCCTCCCGATAATGTAATATTTACAACAGCTCCGGTGACAGTTACGTTTTTTGTTTCTAAACCTACATACGAAAATTGCAGAACATCACCAATTTTGGCTTCAATAACATAATTTCCGTCAATATCGGTTACGGCTCCTTTTTTGGTACCAACTACCAAAACGCTAACACCAGGTAAGGAAGCGCCAGTTTCGTCGGTAACTTTTCCTTTTACAAGATCGATTTCTTTGTTTTTAAAAGTTGAATTTCTGTTTTTTTTCCTGTCTGAATTCTCAGCAGCGTTTACACTAACATCAGTCAAAATAACAACAATAATAAATAAAGGGAAGGTTGCTTTTTTGAGTCGAAAGAACATTCTGTTTGTCAATAAATCGTTTTTCATAATTTTATATTTGTTACTTATTTTAATCTTGAATAGAAAAGCAAAAAAGGTGTATAAAGTATTTCTGAAAACTTATAATTATAAAAAAAGGAGAATCATATTTATTTTTGAAATCTATTTTAAAGAACAAAAATTAAGAGCGACTTAAAATAGTTTTCTTTTTCCAATTTTTTAGGATTGTTTTTTTTTAGCAATTGTTTGTACGTTATTCATGCTATTGTATCAAAACTATACTAAAAACAATACAGTTTTGAATTATAAAAGTATGATAAAATTCTTAATTTTTGTTAAAAAACTACATTACTTTCAATGATTTAAAAGCAATCACTTGATTATGTTTTTTTTTAGAACTGCTTTGATTAATTTCGGCGATCTAATCAAAATCTTCTTTTATCAAATTTATAAGCATAGCTGCTAACATGTCTTTTTCAGAACAGTGATTCCGCACCACATAAAAGTCAGTTCCAATGAGTCAAAAGAATTTTATAAAAGAAAATTTTAAAATTTTAAGTACTTGAAATTTTGTGGCAAAATCGTGGCACAAGTCATTTGGAGGTATGCCTTTTTTGCCACAAAAAGGTAACGCTGTTACTCTATTTTCATGAAAAAGAATTACTCATTTTGCATTTCAAACAGAACTACATTCCTCATTTAAAACAAATTAACACTCTCCTAAATTGATATTTTAATTTTCGTGGCAAAAATCGTAGTACAACGTACTTTTGAAAACCAGAAATCTAACAAAATTAAGCTCTAAAAGTTTAGGATCGAAACTTTATAACGCTGTTTATTTTAGTTTTTCAACAGGTTCGAGTCCCGTTAAGGTGAGCATCCCAAATACAAAACTAACTTTCCATTAAGCCAATTGCCCAAATCTGTTGTAGCTGTTAGTTGCAGATTTTTTATTTACAATATTCTTTTATTCCTTTTTCAGCATCAGGTTCACCATATTTTTTTGCGTTGTAATAATCTTCACAAAAATCGGATATTCCAATTTGTTGTTTTGCTTGAGCCAGAACAATGTAACCATAACCATATTGGGGATTTATTTTAATTGATTTACCAGCATCCTCCAATGATTTTTGATATTGACCTAGTTCCAAAAATAAAAATGAACGGTAACCAAATGCTCTAAAAAAATCTGGTTTCAATTCTAAAGACTTATTAAAATCTTTTTCAGCATTGACATAATTTTTTAATTTTCTATAACAATATTCGTGGATCTGATAATTCTCATTTTACCCATATAGGTTTATCCTTGTAATTCTCGTGGAAGATATTGAATATAAGATTGCATTAACTCCTGATTTTCTGCCCATTAAATCTAATCCCAAACAATGTCATGATGTAACTTCAGAGTCAATTTGTCCTGGGCACCACGCAATCATTTTAAAAGAATTTGTAAATTTAAAGAACATACTTACCTGATTTAAATAAATTAGGTTTCATTTTATAAAATGGAATAACAAAACGGTCTTTAAAAAATTGATAATTTGAAATTTGTGCCACATTTGTTGCGCAGCAATAAAAATATTAGAATTGCAATATAAAAACGGATTAAGACTATATAGTCGAATCCTCTTTCTTCGTGAAAGGCGTAAAACTAAGAAAAAACAAAAGTTGTTAAAGTTTACAAAAAAGCCTGAAAACGTGGTAAACCTGTAAATCAAAAAAAATTGCAGGTCTTTAATTATTTTTTGAAATTTGATCGCCAATATTGAAATAATCAAAGTCTACAAGACCTCCCAAATTTTTTGTCGCATAATTGAACAACCCAAATCGATACCCGATAAAATGCGGCAATGTATAAGGCAGCTTTATTTTTTTTCCAATACTGATCCATTTTTTACCGTCTAAACTGTAAAAAAATTGGCCTTCATCTGCCTTATCTTTAAAATTGCATTCTGCCTTGAAGTAAATTTTATCCTGAGTTAATGGAACAGTTTCTATTTCTGTTGAAATATCTTTAATGGCTTCAATCATCACAATTTTTTTTGAATCTTTTTCGGCTTTTACGCCAATCAATCCATAGTCTTTCTGTAATAAAGAAAGTCCTGCAAAGTCGCCTTCTTTCATTTTAGAAACCTCAACCAGAATTGTTCCTGAACTTTCAGGACCAAAAGTTCGTTGTGTTAAAGTGTTTTTTGCCTGAACAAAACTGCTGTCGATTCTTCCGGTTTTCAGTCTTAAAAAACCTTTTCTTTCTTTTACCGACCAAAGCGAATTATCTGGATTATGATTCCATTGCCAGACCAAAGGCAAATCAGGATCATTTTTTTTTCGATTAAAATCATCGGAGTTTACAATTCCCGGAATCAAACCTTTGCTTGTTGGTAAATCGAGATTTTCTGGTACTTTATTGTTTTCGCCTAAAACTGGCCAGTCCTTTTCCCATTGAACAGGAACCAAATAAGGAATTCGCCCGACACCGCCAAAATCCCTGAACAGATAAGAAAACCATTTTCCATCTGGTGTATCGATAAGTCCGCCCTGTGCCACACCCAAATCCTGCAATCCCACTTTTCCTTCCCACGGACCTGAAATTTTATCGGCTCGGTGTATAATTACAGTGCGCATTCCGTCTTTTGGCCAAACGATATTAAACAGATAATATTTTCCTTTGATTTTAAAAAGCTGTGAACCTTCCGATTGCAGCATAATATTGTTTCCCGCAGGCGCACTGGCATTTTCTATCAGGACTTTTTTTGTTTCTTCTTTTACAGCTGATAAATCTGAATTCAACTCGACAATCTGCAGTTTTCCTGCTCCCCAAACCATATACACTTTTCCATCATCATCAAAAAAAATAGAATGATCGTGATAGGAATTATTTAAAACGGCTCGTTTCCACGGTCCTTTTTCTATATCTTTTGTAGAAAAAATATAGGTTTTACCTGTAGTTCCTGAAAAAGTGCTGACATAATAAATACCATTATGATAATTCAGACTACTCGCCCATGAACCTCTTCCGTAATCATTTTTTCCATGATCAAGATTTAGTTTATCGTTATCATCTTCTAATGTTTGATAGGCGTAATTGATTATTTTCCAATTTACTAAGTCGCTAGATTTCATAATCGGAACACCGGGATTCATGTGCATTGTCGTACTGCTCATGTAATAAATATCGTTTACACGAATGATAGACATATCAGGAACATCGGCAAAAATGATCGGATTCTGCGCTTTATTTTGTCCATAATTACACAAACTAAAAAGCAGAACAAGACTAAAAAAAGCATTTCTAATTTTCATCCTGGTTTATTTTTTTAATCCTTTAAAATTCTGAATTGATGAAACTTCGGACTATTGTTTCCATCATTCGATTTTATTTTGATGTTTACAATTTCAATTTTCTCAATATTTAATCGGATGGTCTTATTTGCTGAAGAAATAATGGGCGCGGGTTTTTCATTGATAAGAATGGTGATTTTATCTGTTTTAGAATCATCTGTACAACTTATATCCAGATATTTTCCGGACTTATTTTTATTTAACAACTGATAGGAAATATACGATTTGGTACTTCTCCAGGCCTTTGTATCATCATAACCCGAATCACTTTTTTCGCCTTTATATCCATGATCCACTTCTGACTGCTGTTCGCCGCAATTAATTTTATCGATAGTTTTAGCTTCCAAAGCCAAAGCTTCAATTTCCTGTTGTTTCAAAAGAGCATGTTTTTCTTTATACTGTTCTTTGGTATAATTTTGAAAATACATTTGATAACGTGCGTCATGAATTCCAAAAAAAGGCTGTAATTCTAACGAATCTAAACGAAAATGCAGGTTTCCTAAATCCTTCAATTTTGCGATATAAGCTGATTTTTCACCAATCATTTCATACGCCTGATCGAGCGGATAATATTTACCAGACGCGACATGCCCCATTCGGCTGTCATCTGCAAATAATCCGTCTAAATCTTTGTTCGAAGTTTTGGCAGCCAATACAATAGGTCCGTTAACAAAAGCACTCCAATTGGAACCGTCCGGCAAATTTTCTAAATGTGTCGAAGTTTTAAATGTAACTGTGATTTGATCTCCTGATTTCCATTTTCTGTTGAGCATTACATAATTAGAAGGCTTTGCTTCTATTTTCTGAATTTTTCCATTGATTGAAATTTCAAAATTTTCAGCCCATTCCGGACAACGGATATTCATCGAAAATGTCTCGCTTTTCTTTAGTTTTAAAATAAGATCTGTACTATTTTCATATGGAAATTTTGTGCTTTGTTCTATAGAAATATTCTTTTCTTTCCAGTCTAAAACAGACGGAATAAAAAGATTTACAAAAACATCATTTTCTGTATGGCTGTAAATTAATTCTCCATATTTAGAATGGTTTTCAAGCCCTGAACCTACACAACACCACATGCTTGTTTCGGGTTGAGAATATACGCGATAATGATTAGGTCTGATGGGTGTAAAATAAACAAAACCTCCTTTTTCAGGATGCTGGCTCGAAAGAATATGATTGTAAAGCGTACGCTCATAAAAATCAAGGTAACTTACTTTGTTTTTATCCAAAAATAAGGCTTTGCTCAAACGCTCCATGTTATAAGAATTACACGTTTCCGGTCCCTGATTTGATTTTAACATACCGCTAAAATCTTCGGTTGGATTAAAATGTTCGGCAAAACTGTTTCCACCAAAAGCTACGCTGCGTTTTTCGGTAACATTTTCCCAAAAAAACTGTGCAGCGTCTGTCATGTCTTTGTTTCCGGAAAGTACACCGATTTTCTCAAAACCAATTACTTTTGGTATTTGGGTATTGGCATGCAATCCTGTTAACTTATCTTCTTTTTTCTCCAGCGGATTTAATATGGCTAAATGCGAAACTTTTTCGGCAGTTTCCAGATATTTTTTGTCCTTGGTAATGATATACAAATCGGCAAAAGATTCATTTATACCGCCGTGTTCTGTTTTTAATATATTTTGAATCTGCTCATCTGAAAGCGGACGAATTAATTTGATAAACCAATCGCCCAGTTTTATTAAAACCTCCTTTGCTTTTTCATTTCCGGTGTAACGATACGTATCGGTTAAACCAGCAAAAAGCTTGTGGATATTGTACAACGGAACCCAGGTATTGTTTAATCCAAAATTACTTCCGTCAATGTCTCCGTTATGAATTCGGTCCCAAAAAACTTTCCCCTGTGGAATTCCTCCCACATAGCCATTTCCATTTTTTTGCTGACATCTCTCCAATTCAGAAATCATATAATCCAATCGGTTTTTAACTTCAGTATTTCCGGTCGAAGCATACATCATCGCTAAAGCAGAAAGGTAATGTCCGGCAATGTGCCCGTCAAGTCCTATGCTTTCCCAATTACCGTAACGTTCTGCTTTTACGGGTATTCCCGAAGCAATGAGATAAGGCGCTAAAAGCCTGTCTGGATTGAGTTCTAAAATATACTTGAGATCTACATCCTGAGCATTTTTAAAAGGTCCATCTTTTAGCCTTACCTCTTTTAAATCAAACAATTGCATTTGAGCTTCTGCCACATGGCTCAGTAACAGTGTACAAAAACAAAATATAAAGCTGTATTTCATTCTAATTTTTTTTTATCTTTTTAAATATTTTTCCTTTTTCTTAATAACAGATTGACCCTATTTATTTTTTAAACAAGAATAAGACTAAAGAATACTATTCTTAAAACTAGAAATGAACTAGTTCTATCGGTTGTTTGTTAAAAGTGTAAAAATAACACTTTTTAAAATGTAAAAAATAATTCTTCAATAAAAAAGCTATATTTTTATCATTTATGTTTTTAAATCAACTATTTTTAAGAAAACAACTCAAAACTAAAAGAAATCATTTACATATTACATTTTAATTCAAATACCTAGCAAATATATTTTGCTTCCTGCGCAGATAATGAAAATCCGATAACCTACGATAATTTAATATCGCAGGGTAAATATTCTTGTAGTCCAGCTTTAAAGTCACCATTGTTTTAGGAGACTTTGCACCTCTTTTCTTATCCTGAATTCTAATCTTATTTTTTTACAAATTTTCTACTTATTTTAGATTTATCGCTTGTTCCATTAATAAAATAAACTCCTGCAGGCAGTGATTCTATTTTTATTCTGGTATTACCATTTTTCAAAGTGCCTGAATTCACTAAAATGCCCTGAACATTAAAAATTTTATAATCAAAATCAGAAGTCATCTTATCAACAAAAATTTCCTCCAACGCAGGATTTGGATATAATGTGAAACTAACTTCATTCAATTCATTTTGAACGGTGCCTAACGTGGCAAACTCCAGCGGAAGCACGGTTGCATTATATCCGCTTTTTTCACTTAAATAAAAATTAAATGATGAAATTAAAGGTTCACTTCCTGCTGTTACAGGATAAAATGCAGTAACATTATTTACTGTCTTCAATGTATAACTTCCTGCAGGTGCCTTAACACCAATGTAAACCGGATTCATTTGATCAACAGTTAAATTTTTTGGTGTTGAAACATTTCCGGTACCACTGAAAACAAATGTACCTGAACCACTCAGTAAAACAGGGGTATTTGCCGGAATTACACCTTCAATTTTATTACAGATTATTTTAGCAGATGAAGGCTGCAGCGTGTAAGCTATTACACCCTGAGGTATATTGGCTTCATACGGAAGAACCAGAACATCATTACCTGAAATCGTTTTGGTAAAAGATGCCGCTAAAGCCGAAAAACCGAAAGGAACATTAAAATCTCCTCCCTGATCCATAAGTTTTAGGTTGTTACACGTTGTTCCTGATATTACATTGTTAGCAGTGTTATTATCTGCCACATAAAAAATACTGTTTTTATTTACTGATTTGGCATGCCAATCCTGAGAGGAACTGATACCGGTGGTGTTTCTAAAATCTAATGATACATAGTTGGTGCTTTGCAGCGCATCCATCAAAAGGCTGTCATCATCTGAATATATTCCTCCAAATTCGGCTGCTTTTTCGTCAGCAATATTAAAATATATATCACCCAAATTTAAAGTAAGTACTGAACTGTAATTTGAATTTCGCAAACCAATAATTCCGGTACATCCATCTGTAAGAACGGATTTAGAAATATCAAATGTCAAATCAAATTCTACTCCGGTTGGGAAATTAAATTTTCCATAATTTTTAGATTTTACTTCGCCATTGTCATTGATATAATACAAAGTCGTATTATCTGTATTGGCTTGATTTGCAGTAGTAAAACTTTTAACATGAAGTATAAATTTATTGTAACGGTTGTCTAATTTCAAATACCCGTTAGAACTGTCCATATTTGTACTTATCAGAGGATTTGCGTTTGCAAATGTCACTGTTTTGCCGCTCATCTGATAAGTTGTTCCGAATGCTGCATTTGTAACAAGCTGATTTTCAATTTTAGCGTAATGAACTTCTTTACTGGTCATTTGTGAGGGCACTCTTTCCTTTTTCTTTTCAAATATTAAAGTAATAAAACTGGAAGGGTTAATACTTACTACCGGACGAAATGTTTCTGCGAAAGCTATTGCAGTACTTTGCATATCAATACTTTGACTGGTAATTGTTTTAGTCCCTTTTACAGAATAAAATGGCAAATCTACAGTCAGATTATAGGTGTTTTGTGATGGATTAATTATAGTAAGAACAATTTTATCACCTGCATCATTTATGTATGAGGAACCTTTAAGCTGTGCAGTGGCATCACTCCACGTTGATTCTACACGTGTTGTACCTGTAGTGAATTTTGCATATTGCGAAAGTATACGCCCTCTTTTGGTCATTTCTCCGGATACTGTTCCGTTTGTTCCGTCTCCCATTAGTGCGTAATATCGCTTAGTGGAATAATGAATCCAGGCATTGACATTTCCTAACAAGGCATCATTCACACTGTTTGCAAAACTAAAAGCATCAATTCCCCAATTAAAATCACGAACCGTACCTCCGGAATTCCAGTTAATGAGATATTCTGTCATCCATATCTCTTTGTTATAATTCTGAAATTGTTTGTATTTGGACTGAATACCACCATACTGATGAACTCCGTAAACTTCAAAGTTATTCATGACATCAGTATCCAGAAAAGCATTTGAAAAAGCATCTGAATAACCAACACTTTCCGGCGCAATAACCTTACAATTAATAAGATGTCCGTAATTTTTAACAAATGCAGCTATTTGTACAGGTGTCCATATACAACCTTGATAGGTTGCCATTTCATCGGGCTCATTTTGAATTGAAATATAATCGAGTTCTACTCCATTATCACGAAGATAGGTTACATAACGGTTAAGATACAAAGCATAATCTTCGTAATGTTCTTCTTTCAGGTAGCCGATTTGTTTAACTCCATTTTCATCGGTGTAAACTGCAACTTCACTGTTGTTCGTTTTCCATTCTGCGGGCATTGTCCAGGGGCTTGCAAAAATCTTTAATCCCAAATCATTTTTGGCTAATTTTGCAGTTGCAAGCGTTGAGGCCCAGTTACTCTCTCCCGGAATGTAAAGACGCATAATGTTAAAACCGGCTTCACTGTTTGTTCCCCACATTTTTTTGATTTCGTCAACAGACATGTAATCATAACCAAACTGGGGACTGCATACAAAACCTCCAAAACCAGTAACTTTTTGATATGTCTTATTTTTATCAATTTGTACTTTCGCATTTTGTGCACTTAACTGAGCAGATGACAAAAATAAAACGGCAAACAATATTGAACTTAATTTGTATAATTTTTTCATATTCTACTAAAATTTAATCAGTTAAAAATTTAGAATTTAATATTACTTTCAGGAGGTCCGAGATAAGACGGCTTTAATCCTCCGGTATTAATGACAATTTTCTGCAGCACAATTCCGGAATCTAAAACACGAAAACGCAAAACATGTTTTCCGGGTTTCGAAATGGTATGTTTAGTGCTTGAATGAATCAGGTGTTCGGCTTGCCATTTTCCTAATTCTCCATGGTAATGACCGTTAAAATTTATTGTTTGTGGTTTTGCATCATCAAAAGAAACTTCATAACGAAGCCCTTTGTTGCTGTTAAAGTTGAGTGTTGGAGACAAAAGCAATTCTACATTAAATTCTCCTGTTGAAGCAAAATCAATTTCATACTCTACAAAAATATTGTCGTTCTGAGTTGGATCTTTATTTTGTGGAAATGTCGTAATCCCACTTTTTGTTTTTCCAAAATCAGGAATTACTTCCCAATGAATCGTGTTCGAATTATTTACTTTAGAAAAATGTTCTGCTTCGATCGAAACATATCCATCCTTTTCTTCAAATACATTCGAAACTATCTGATCTTTGTCTGAAACATAACTAACTTCAGGCAAAATGTTTTTAGGAGTATCATGCCAGGCCTTATATCCAATTCGCATCTGATCCATAATATGCGTCCATTTTCCTCCTGAAATTTCATTGTTGTATTTGTTTTGGAGAACAGAATCTCTTTCAAAATTTCTTTTTACCTGATCTGCAAAAGCATTGGCTAAACTATTTTTTTCCGAAGCCAGTTTTCTGTTATTCGCCTGTGCAAAATACATTTCATAAAGGTTGCTGCAGGCATCTATTGGGTACAAAACCAATTGAAAATAAGCATCCTGATATTCCTTTGGAATCTCATTGTAAATTCGATACGCGTCAAGCGCCAGATTTTTATACTCATTGACAACCGTTTCAAATTCATTGTAATTCTCCAGACTGTAGGTTTTGCTGTCGAGCATTTCGGGTGTTACTCTTCGGTTGAATTTTGGATAGGTATTTAATAATCTTGCAATTTCTTTGGCATGTTTTGTTCCGAATTGATCGGCAGCCCATTTCTCTGTAAATTCAAAAAGATTCTGCGAATTAAACTTTTTAGGATTCCATGCCATATCTAAAAAGAAACTGATCGGAAATTCCATTGGCTTTAAATCTCCAACATTTACAATCCAGACTTTATCAACGCCATGTTCGTAGCTCAGATTCATTTGTTCCCAAACTCTTTGTATCGGACTTATATTAATCCATTTCGAATTTCTCGGACCTCCGACATAATCAAAATGATAATATATTCCGTAACCGCCTTTGTGCAAAGGTTTTGTCAGGTCTGGAAGTTTACGCACATTCCCCCAATTGTCATCACAGAAAAGTAAAATTACATCATCGGGAACACGCATTCCCTGATCATAATAATCCTGAACTTCCTTATACAAAGCCCAAACCTGAGGTGTTTTTTCAGGCTTTTTTTGGGTCACTTCTGCAATAATTTTACGTTGTTCTTTTACGATATTTTCCAGCAAAGTTATATTTGTTCCTTCACTCATGGCTTCATCGCCGTCTCCACGCATCCCAACAGTTACAAGCTTTTCCCAATTTTTGCTGCGTTCTATTCCGCCTTTCCAGAATTCATCGAGAACGGTTTTATTTTTATTATAATCCCAAACATTCGGGAGGTTATTTTTTTTAATATATCGATGCCAGTCAGTTTGTGCCAAAGCCATTGGTTCGTGGTGCGATGTGCCGATGACAATTCCCATTTCGTTGGCAAGAGGTCCGCTGGCCGGATCATCGTCATAAAAGGCATTTCCCCACATGGCCGGCCAGATATAATTGGCTTTTAGCCGAAGCAGTAATTCAAAAACTTTTTCATAAAACTTACTGTTAAATCCGCCAAATGTTGCTTTCGACCAGCCGCTTAATGCAGGCGCTTCGTCGTTGATGAAAATTCCTCTGTATTTTACGGCAGGTTCGCCATCCGTATATGTTCCTTTTATAAAATAAAGATTCTCTTTTTTCTCCACAGGCACATCAGCCCAATAATACCAAGGCGAAACACCAACTTGTTTCGATAATTCGTAAATGCCGTAAATCGTTCCGCGTTTGTCACTTCCGGCAATTACGATCGCTTCTTCGACTCCTTTAAATGGATTTTTAATATTCTGAATACTAAACTTTTCATTTTTGCCTTTAAGCTGTTTTCCGTCAATTTTTTTTGCTTTAATTAAATCATCAATAACTGAATTGGTTCCAATTGTTCCGATAATAATCAGTGGTGAAGATGAGTTTGGTTTCTGATTTAAGATTGTTGGTTTTTCTCCCGTAACTTTTTCAAAATCAACTTGTAAATTAGTGATTGCACGTAAAATACCGGCATCTGTTCCGTCACTGACAAGAAAAGATAAGGGTGAAGATTTCTCTTTCAGTACAATAACATTGTCGCTTTTTTGAGTTGTAATAAACGACTGCGCTTTTAAAAAAGTACAACTAAAAACGATAAGAAATGTGAGGCTATATTTTGAAAATGTATTCATGAACTTTATTATTATGCAATTCAATTACTATTTTTAAATCTTTATTTCTGCTGAAATAATAACGGTGTAAACATAAACAAATCATGTCTCCAGACTGGCCATGTATGGCCGCCCGGATATTCGCTGTATTTATATTTGATTCCGATCTGGTCGAACTTCTTCATCATTATTTTGCAATTTTCATAAGCGATATCTTCTTTGCCGCCCATAGAAATCCAAAATTCTTTGATGTTCGCATTAATCGTTCCGGCATTATTTTTCATAAACTCGTACTGCGGATCAGATAAAGTCGTATTGTTGGCCCACCAGCCTGAACTGAAAACGCCTATGTAAGAAAACAAATCAGAATTTTTAACGCCCGCATAAAGCGTTTGCAAACCGCCCATTGATAATCCGGCTAAAGCCCTGTTTTTAGTATCTTTTGCAACTTTAAAATTGCTTTCTACAAAAGGAATTGCTCCGGTTTTTAATTCATTTTCAAAAGCTTTCAATGCATTTTCATTAAAACCTACCACCCCGCCAGTGTTTCCCATATTGCCGTCGAGCATTGCGATGACCATTGGTTTTGCTTTATTTTCGGCAATTAAATTGTCTAAAATTAAGTTTGCTTTTCCCTGATTTGCCCAGCCTGTTTGGTCTTCTCCTCCGCCGTGCAGTAGATATAAAACCGGATATTTTTCTATAGCATTTTCATAGCCCGGTGGTGTATACACATACATTTCGCGCCATGAATTACTTGCTTTTGAAAAGTATTTTTTGATTCTGATATCGCCATGCGGAACGTCTTTTAAAGCGTAAAAATCTCCTTCTTTATTTGGAATTTCGATACCGCTTGCCATTCGTCCCATTCCGTAAAATGTCTGACTTGACGGATCTGCAACGGCAACGCCATCAATAAGCAGTGAATAATAATTAAAACCTTTGTTGATTACCTCTGTAGTTACTGTCCAAAATCCTTCTGAATCTCTTGTCATATCGTATTTTTTGCCCAGATCGATTTGTACTTTTGAAGCTTCAGGAGCGTTGACTTTAAAAATTACTCTGTTATCCGGTAATATTTGAGGATATTTTGCAGTACGAATATTGGTTTGTGCCGGATTTCCTAAAATGGTAAAAGCTGCAAAATTGTTTTGATCAACAGTTTTAAATAAGAATTGTGAAAACATATATAATCCGTTTTTCCAGACTTTAAAATCATGAACTCCGGGCTCGATATAATAAATGTGCGGCACATCATTTTTATACAAATAATCATGCGTTCGTTTACTGTTTTCGATAAGCCAGTCGTTATCTCCGCAGGAAATCCAGAGTAGTTTTAATTTCTTCTTTGCTGTTTCCGGATCAGGAAGTAATTCTGCTGGTGCTTTTGTATTAGGAGCTGCCGAGAAAGCGCCAATCCACGCAAATTTGTCTAAATTCCCTAATCCGAAATTCAAAGATTGTCCGCCGCCCATTGATAATCCGGCGATGGCGCGGTGATCTCTGTCTTTCAAAACCGGGTATTTTTTTTCGATAAACGGAATCAGGTCGTTTAATAAATCTTTTTCGAAAGCAGCAAATGCCTGTACTTTATCGGGTGCCATTATGTTGCCTGTTGCGCTGTCATCTTTCATTGCCCTGCCGTTTGGCATAACCACAATCATAAGTTCAATTTTTCCTTCTGCATAAAGATTGTCTAATATAATTTGCGGATTTCCTCCGTTGAGCCATTCTTTTTCATCGCCGCCAATTCCGTGTAAAAGATATAGAACAGGATATTTTTTCTTTTTATTAAATCCCGATGGTGTATAAATAGTTACTTTTCTTACAGAACCAACGGTTTTGGATTCATAAGTAATCGCTTCTATTTTTCCCGCCGGAATACTGCTATTTAACTGATCAAAACCAATAGGCGCCTGCACTATAAAAGGCGATTTTCCATCAGCCAATTTATATCCCAATAACGAAAGCATTTTATCGGCATAACGTCTTCCCAAATCTCTGTAACCTGCGGCATTAAAATGTAAAAAGTCAGGTTCTGCAGTACATCCTTTAGATGAAATAACATACGAATTGGGAATCGTTTTGGGCAATGTCGCAATAATTTTATTCATACCGCCACATTTACCGTTCTGGTCTTCGTTTACAGTTTCCCCCGAAAGCAAAGGCGCTTTTTTTGGATCCAGATTTAAATCTTTTATCAAATTATCATAGACGATTTTTACTTTTTTCGGCCAAAGTGTATCACCTGTATTCGATTCTCCCTGATGTAATAAAATGCCTTTAATGACACCTTTTTTCTGCGCTATTTTTGCCAGTTCTACCAATCTTGCATACGGATTTCCGTCGTATTCTTTTAGAATGCCTTTCATCCAGTCTGGCGCTGTTGCTACATATTCTGCTGTTTTATCTTTATCGAAAAGTTCAATTTTGCATCCTCCAACGGCTACATTGATTACGCCCACTTTTATATTTTTAGGGAGATTGGCTACCAGATTTCTTCCAAAATAATCAACTGGCGTTAGTCCGGTACTGCAACGACACAATGGCGGTATGGCAGTGTACCAATTTCCTTTTTCACGTTTCAGTTCAGGACAATTGACTGCCTGTAAAACCTGAAACCGATCATCGACACCCAATTTATCCTGTGGTTCTATTTTGGCATATCCTTCCATGTTAGACTGACCAAAACTCAAATAAATATGAAAGTTAGAATCTTGCGAATACCCTTTTTGTGCTATTGAAAAAAGAATGATAAATGCGAAAAACCTAAGTATTGATTTCATTGTTGATTTGTTTTTATTATCAAAAAATCATTTTAATCGAATTCAAAATATGCAAGCTGTTATTTAAATAAATTGAGATCTACTGTTTCTCCCATCTTAAGATAACCCGCTTCGTTTGGATGTAAAAAATCACCGTCATGCAGGTTGGATAAAATTGTTTTTGAACCTTCTTCTGAAACCATTGCTTTATCAAAATCAATTACAGCATCAAAGGCTTTACTATTTCTGATCCAGGCATTTACAATATCACGGGCTTCTTGTTTGTGAGGCGCATCATAAAATGATTTTTGAAATGGCAAAATAGTACAGCCGTAGACTTTAATTCCTTTTTTATGCGCTTTGGTAATCATAACTTTATACGCTTCAATAAGTTCCTGTGCTTTTATTGGTGCATCTTCCGGATTTTTAATTCCTCCAATATCGTTGATACCTTCCAGGATTACGAGCCATTTTGTGCCTTTTTGAGATAATACATCTCTGTCAAAACGATTTAAAGCTGTTGGACCTAATCCGCCTTTCACGACACAATTTCCTCCAATTCCTAAATTCAAAACGCCTATTTTTTCTGTTTTTTTATTGGCAGATAATCGTGCCGATAAAATATCCGTCCATCGGTTTTGTTTATTGGTTCCTGAACCTCGACCGTCTGTAATGGAATTTCCCAAACAAACGATATTCGCAGCCGATTTATCAGCCACAACATCCAATCCCATAATCGAATACCAGTGATCTGTTTTTACAGCGCCATCAAAAGCTTCGTTTTGAATTTGATCTCCTTCAAGAATGTATGAAGTCGTTCGTGAACCAGGATGTCCTGATGTTTTTTGCGAAGTGCTTCCATAATGAATGGTAATCGCTAAAAGCTGTCCGGGCTGTAATTCAAAATCAAAAGCATCTGAAAAAACATCCTGCTCGGGATTTATGGTGATATCAGATTTTCCATTAAAACGAAGTTCCTTTTGGGTTTTAGCATCAACAATCGGTGCATCGATAACATTGGCCACACTAACCGATTTTAAAACCGTTTGTTGATCGCTAAAAATATTAGAGAAGCGCAATCTCATACGTTTTCCTCCAATAGAAACCCTTATAATTTGTCGAAGTGTATTTTCTGAAAGTCCCGGAGCGGGCGGCATATTGTTGGGTTCGACCAGCATTTGCGCACAAGCCCAGGTTCCGACCCAATTCTCCGTTTTTGATTTGCTTTGTGCTAATATCTGACAACTCAAAATCAAAAAGAAGAACTGCAAAAACAACAATCCTTTAAAATGTTCCTTTTTCATATTTCATTTTTATTGTGGCTGAGCATCATTTGCAGCCGTTGCGTACAATCCTACCAATGCACCTGTAAAGCCTCCGGCCATATTTGTTGAAAGAATATCGCCTGAAACCGGTTCGCCTAAATTTTTAAAATCAGTCCCGTTCAGGGCATAACTAAATTCGTAACTGTCTCCGGTTGCTTTTACCTGAAGACGTATGTTTTTTTTGATTTCAATTTTGGCACTTGCCATTATTTTTGATTGTCCTTTTTCTGTTCTTTCTAATAAAATATAAGTGTCTTTTCCCTTTTTTGTGATCCCAAAAACATAATTAAAACGCTCGTTTTGAAGGCATGTAATTCCAGCAAGATCTTTTTCAGATTCTGGTTTGTACTCTATTGTCGTGGCAAATGAGAACGTGTTGTGCATTTGTCTGTAAAAAAGTGTCGACGTAGGTTTCAATTCTTTAATATTTACTTCGAAAGGATTAATCTGAAGTCCTTTTTTGGTTACAGAAATAAAATTTTCACGCGGACCTCGAAGTCCGATCCAGCGGTAATCTAATTTATCAGAAGTAAAATTTTCGGTAAACGTAAAATTTCCATTTGGGAAAAATCCGTCTTTGCCGGTTTTGTTTTCAGTAACGCCTTTTGGCATTTTTATTTTTGGTTCTAAAGGCACTAATCCGTTTTCGAAAACCGGAAAAGTTCCTGACCAGTCTACCGGAAGCATAAAAGTTTCGCGTCCTGTATTTACTCTGTCTTTATCATTCGGGCGAACGCCTAAAAATACGCCGTAATATTTATTATCTGGTCCAAGAACTAAATCGGCATGTCCTGCCCAGTCTACTTTGTCTTTTCTGTTTTGCGGAAAATATCTTTGGGTTAAAATCGGGTTGTTTGACGCCGGTTTAAAAGGCCCTTTTGGACTGTCACTGATAAAAATAACTTCACTGTGATTTCCTCCTGTACCACCTTCGGCACACATTAAATAATAATGACCGTCTTTTTTATACAAATGCGGCGCTTCTATCCAGATTGGTTTTTTAGAAAGATCTACTCCGCCATCTACAATAATTTTATCCGTTCCCTTGATAACCTGATCTTTTTCGAGATCATATTCCCAAACTTTAATAACACGATGACCTTCATATAATTGCTTTCCTTTATCGGGAGCATCATTATGAACAATGTAACCTTTTCCGTTATCATCAAAAAAGATACAAGGATCAATTCCGTCAAAACCTAATTTTATAGGGCTTCCCCAGCCTTTCATTGGGTCTTTTGTTTTTACTATAATATTGCCCAGACCTCCTGAAAAGGCGGTTACAATCATATAGAAAGTGTCATTATGAGGATTATAAGTTATTCCCGGTGCATAAACGCCCTGGCTTATACCTGTATCGTGCGGATTAAATTCGGAGACTTTATTTAATACGCCTCCAAGGTCTGTCCAATTTACTAAATCTTTAGAATGAAAAATGGGCACGCCTGGAAACATAGCAAATGAAGAACACACCATAAAATAATCATCACCTTTTCTGGTAATTGCCGGATCGGGATAACATCCTTGTAAAACGGGAGAATAAAACTCATCTGGTTTTAATGGATTATTTTTATAAATATTATCATTTCCCTGATACACAACATTCGAAAAAACAGGCGGTTTAACAGTCTGTTTTCCGGTAATTGTATCTTTAACTGCAACTCCTTTAAAAGAAAAGAGAAATGATAATGCTAGTGAGAGAATTAATAGTTGTTGTTTCATTTTTGTTTTTTCTTATTTTTTTAATGTGGATAAAGTGGGTTTATTGGAACGCGGATGATGCGGATTTAAACAGATTGTCGCTGATTTTTTTATTGAAAATCTGATAAATCTGCTTAATAAAACAAAGAAATCCGTTTAAATCCGCGTCATCCGCGTTCCATTTTATTTCATTTTCAAATCAATATCCCTTATATCCTTGCTGTGTTTTACAAGGTAAAAGCCGAGGAAATTATCCCTCGGCTAAACTTAACTAACTTATAAATTTATTTACTTCAAAATATTTATTAATTGTATCCCGGATTCTGGTACGTTTTTTTATCTGCATCAGACATTTCCATACCATCTATTTGCCCCTGCGGAATAGGACGCAGATAATGATAAGGCTGTATTGTTCTATTAACAGTTTGTGGCGTATGATCTCCCAGATTTGGACCGCCAATTGAATATGAACCTGCAAGCTCATTCCATTTTTGAGTTCTTACTAAGTCGTACCAACGATATCCTTCACCAAAATATTCACGTGAACGTTCCGCCAAAATATAATTAACATCAATTACTGCTGGAGTCTGGCTTGTTAGCAAAGCGCTATTGTCTGCAGTTTTTGCTACATTTCCATTATTATCCCAACGCCATTTTCCTGCACGAGCACGAATTACATTGATAAGATCTCTTGCTGTCATAGTACCTGCTGCACCTTTTACTGCTGCTTCTGCCGCAACAAAATAAAGCTCTGAAAATTTAGCAATTGGAAATGGTCTTGTGCTTCCGGCATTTGGCTGTCCTAATCCTCCTGCATTATCCGTGCGGTATGGTCCGTATTTCCATAAACCCGGATATACTCTTCTGCTTATACCTTGTGGAGAAATTACATAATCAGCTCTTCCGGGTAAAACTCCGGCACCAACATTGCTGCCACCTCCATTTGTATAATTAATTGGTGTGCCCGGTTCATCATTCAGAAAAGTTAAAATAGCATCACCTGGTTTTACAGCTAATGAATTAGCGTTGTAAAGTGTAGCCACATCCGTTAATCCGGTTCCTATTAAATTCCAGTTACCGCGGTATACAGCCGCAAACGTTCCATCATATCTGGAGTCATTTGTTTTATCTGCAAAAGTATTGGTAAAAACTCCAATAGGCGGTGCCATCCTTGTCCAAGGGCGGCCTAAAAATTGATCAGCTGCTCTTTGAACGCTTGAAACTGCTGTTCCTGCCGCATTTTTACTTCTGATAGCTGTATAGTCCCATGTTCCCATCCAGCCTACAAAATTATCCGGTGAGCCTCCGCTACCATAGGTAAGGCTGCCTCCATTGTAATATTCACTTGCCTGAGTATGATCTGCATATAACATCATCTCTTTATTTCTGTCATTTGATCCTAAGTTTACATCATAATAATAAGGCAATAATCCGTATGATCCGGGATTGTTAATTCCTTCTAAAGCTATGTCGTATGCTTTTTGAAAATACCATTGTGCATTGTGCCCGTCAGGATCTGTTCTTGGCGTTTCAGGATAAGTTGGAATATTGTTTGGATCTTCTAACCACCATGCATAAGTAAGATAGGCTTTTGCCAATATCAATCGCGCTAAAGTTTTAGTTGCTGTTCCGGTTAATCTTGGTGCATCAGGTAATTCATTTACAGCTGCCACAAGATCTGGAAAAATAGCTTTTGTGTATACTTCCGGTACTGTATTTCTTTTTGAAGATCTCGAAGGATTGATATTAAACTTTAGTTCTCCTCCGCCTAAATCTAAAGGAACGCCTCCAAAATTCTGAACCAATAAAAAATAATCAAAAGCCCTGAAGAACTTAGACTCAGCAATTAATTTGCTTGCGACTCCCACTGCGGCGCCATTTTCAATGATTCCGCTTGCCGTATTGATATCATTATAGGAATTATTCCATACCACATCAGCTCTGCTTGAAGTAGGATTAATTATTCCGACACCCGATAAATCATGATCTTTAAAGTTACCATCGGCTTGTTGTCCGTAAGTATGTTCGTCAGTACCGGTTTGGGTGGAATTATAATAATATGCCTGCCCGTATATCCATCGTAAATGTGCATAATGTGATGTTAATCCCTGAATTACACCACTTTCGGTTTTAAAATAGCCCGGTTCATAAAAATCATGTGGTTTTTCTTCTAAAACATCAGAGCAGCCTGCAAAGGAGAACAAAACTACTGATCCTATAATTAATTTTTTGAAAATATATCGTTTCATAGTTTTCTTGATTAAAATGTTAAATTAAGTCCTAATAAAAAGTTTCGGGTTGACGGCGTATTGGTACCAATAACTAAAAACCTTTTTGCATATGATGTATTTACTGCCTGATTTTCATTTCCAAATGAATTTGTTTCCGGATCCATTCCAGACATTTTATGATAAGGAGAAAACAGTACAAAAGGATTTTGTGCCGTAAAATAAAGTCTCAGCTTTGTAATTCCTAAATCCCTCATAAACTTTTGATCTAATGTATACCCAAGTGTTAATGCTCTGATTTTTACATAAGAGGCATCAAAAAAGCTCATTGTTGACATGTACTTTGGGTTATCTCCGCTTCTAATACCTCTTGGGTTAGGAAATTCGGCATCTCTGTTATCCGGTGTCCAATAATCAACATCAACATTACTTTTTCTACCGTTAAGCTGATTAAGGTAACTTGACCCTCCATAAAGAGTACTTACTAATACACCACCGCTTTTAAATGCACCAACAGCAGAAAAATCAAAACCTTTATAGGTTAAATTAGTATTAAAACCTCCCTGAAAATCCGGGTCAGTTTCTATAATTTGTCTGTCACTTCCGTTAATGGCACGTGTTGGTGAACCATCTGCATTAAAGCCTCCCGTATATTTAACTTTTATAGATCCAACAACAGTTCCTTGTTGGTTAATTCCAGTTGGTCCAGGTTCATATATAGACATGAAAGGATCGCCTTCTTGCCAAATACCCACTTTTTCATAATCATAAATAGAATTGATATTATGTCCTACAAACCAGGAATTCGTTTCATCTCTTGTTGCGCCTGATGCCAGTTTAACCAATTTATTGTCATTAGCATATAAGTTAAAACCAACCGACCACGTTAAACCATTTGGATTGTCTAAAATGACTCCGTTTAAAGATATTTCATAACCTTTATTTTCAGTTTCACCAATATTAGCTGTATAAGCATTTATACCTGATGTAACAGGTAATGCTACTTTTTGTAAAACATCGTTGGTATTTGTTTTGTAATATTCAATTGTTCCTGATAAACGATTGTTGAAGAATCCAAAATCTAATCCGTAATTCCAGGTTGTAGAAAACTCCCATCCTAAATTGGCATTTGGCGCGTCAGTAAAATAGACACCTGTTAAATTTGTACTTCCAAAATTATAGGGTCTGGTAGTAAGAGCTCCCAATGTAGAATATGGGGCTACAGCCTGATTGGAAGTTTTTCCGTATCCTGCACGAAATTTAACCAAATTAATCCATGAAAGTTTTTTCATAAAAGATTCATTTGAAACTGTCCATCCCGCAGACACAGCCGGATAAGTAAACCATTTGTTCCCGTCAGCCAGCCTTGATGATCCATCAGAACGAATTGTTCCGGAGATAAAGTATTTATTATCATAAGAATACATTGCTCTTGCCATGTAAGAAGTTAATCCCCATTGTGTATAATCCTGATCTTCAGGTTTAATAATAATTGGTTCTTCACTTTGTCCTAAGTTATAAAACTGAAATGCATCAGAAGTGATTCCTCTTCTGGATATCTCGGATTTATTTCCTGTATATTGTTCATTCGAATATAATCCGACGAAATTTATAGTGTGTTTGTCTGCAAAAGTTCTATCGTATGTTATTAAGTTCTCGATTAGCCATTGTGTTGACAATTCATTTCTTATTGATGCTTCAGATATAGTAGTCGCATTTACATCAAATACCCCTTTACCTTCGTAATAACCATTATTAGATAAACGTAAGTTTAACCCGGTATTCATACGGTATTTTAATCCCTCTACTCCAGGTATTTTCAATTCAGCAAAAATATTATTGTAAGTACTAAAAGCTTTGTTTAAGTTAACATAAGATTCTCCCAGATTATTAATAGATTCTCTTGTATAAACCCACTGTTCATCAGGCCCCATTCTAACTGTTCTTTTTAAAGATCCATCGGCATTATACGGATTAGCTAATGGAGATGTGCCCAAAATATTTCCTGTTCCAATATTATCTCCATTTGTAACAGCATAATTACTATTGGTATTAAATCCTAAACGAAGCGCTTTTCCTATTTGCTGATCTAAACCGGCCCTTATACTAAAACGCTCATAACTTTGACCCGGCAAAACAGCCTCTTCTTTATAATATCCTAAACCGGCATTATATGCACCGCCTTCACTTCCTCCGGTAACACTAATATCATGACTAATCATTTCACCTGCACCATAAAGTGCATCCTGCCAGTCCATATTAGTGCTTCTTGTTTCATCCAGCCCATCCACATATAATGTAGAATAATCACGAAGTGCTGCAAACTGAGCACCATCCATCATATCGTATTTACCAAAAATCTGTTTAATACCACTAAAGCCACTATAATTAAAGGTAGCTTTTTGGTTTTTACGTCCTTTGTTACTTGTAATCAGGATTACTCCATTTGCACCACGCGAACCATAAATTGCCGTTGCTGAAGCATCTTTCAAAATATCAACAGATTTAATATCAACCGGGTTAATATCCCCTATCTGCCCCGCAAACGGAACTCCATCAAGAACTATTAATGGATCATTATCCCCCGTAAGAGATCTGGTTCCACGGATACGTATCTGCATAGCTGCTCCGGGTTTTGAAGAAGTCTGCAATAATTCAACTCCTGCTAATCTTCCTTGTAATGCTTGTGTCACGTTGGCTGCCTGAACTTCATTTAGTTCTTTTCCTCCAATAGAAGCTACAGATCCCGTTACCGCTTCTTTTCTTTGCGTTCCGTACCCGATAACAACTACTTCTTTTAATTGGGCAGAATCTTCTTCAAGACTTACATTAATTTTGCTTTGCCCGTTTACAGCTACTTCTTTGTTTCTTAAACCTATAAAACTGAAAACAAGAATACCATTGGATGGGACATCGATAGTATAAGTACCGTCAAAACCAGTACTTACACCAGTTTTAGTTCCTTTTAAATTTACATTAGCTCCCGGAATTGGACCATTTGCATCTGATACGGTTCCGGTAACTTTTGTCTGCGCACCCGAATGGAGTGAAAACGCAAACATTAAGATCAAAAAACAAAAGCACTTTAAATGCTTCGATTTACTTGTAACAAAAGAGTTAGTCATAAAAATTGATTTAGATAGTTATAATTTGATTGGTTTAGTTAATAAGTGTACTTAAAACAAATATAAAAAAAAGCAACTAATACACAATCGGTTGTTTGATATTTTTTTAAATAATAAATAAAAAAACACACTTTAAAAAACATTCTAAATAATTTTAAGACTAAAACAGTATATTATATTTATTATTAGAATTATTTTAACTCCTAATTTTGATGATATTGCGACATAAATTCTATTTAATTAAAAAAAACATAAAAAATAAAAAAAGCGATAAAGAATATGTTTTTACTTAAAAATGGCCGTTTTTCAAAGTAAAAATATTGTTAAAATTGTTAGATAAAAAAGAATAAATCGGTGTATTTACACTTAATCATTAATTATTTAGCTTCGAAAAGGAATCAAAACAACAGAAAAGGCAATCGGTTGTTATGAAAGTTAAAAAAGCTCCTTTCGAATTAAATTCGAAAGGAGCTTTTATGGAATTGAAATTTAGTAAAATCAGTAAAAATCGACGTACTAAACTGGCAGTAAGAATATTATAATTTCATTTTTTTAGCGTCTTCAATAAATTGGTTCAATCCAATATCTGTTAAAGGATGCTTCAGTAATCCTTTAATAGCAGACAGCGGTCCGGTCATAACATCCGACCCAACTTTTGCACAATTTACAATATGCATCGTATGTCTGATCGAAGCCGAGAGAATCTGAGTTTGGTAATCGTAATTATCATAAATTTCTCTTATTTCTTCAATCAAATGCATTCCATCTGTTGAAATATCATCGAGCCTTCCTAAAAATGGAGAGACATAGGTAGCGCCTGCTTTTGCTGCCAGTAACGCCTGTCCAGCAGAAAACACTAAGGTAACATTGGTTTTGATTCCTTTTGATGAAAAATACTTGCATGCTTTTACGCCATCACCTATCATTGGTAACTTAACCACGATTTGTGGATGAAGTTTGGCAAGTTCCTCACCTTCTCTTACCATTCCGTCAAAATCTGTCGAAACAACTTCTGCAGAAACATCTCCATCTACAATATTGCAAATATCCAGGTAATGCTTCAAAATATTATCTTTTCCTGTAATTCCTTCTTTAGCCATCAACGAAGGATTTGTCGTTACACCGTCCAGAACGCCCATTTCCTGGGCTTCCTTAATGTCTTGTAAATTGGCTGTGTCAATAAAAAATTTCATTTTTTTGTGGTTTTAATTTGGTTAGTTATTGCGCACATCTTTGTCAAAGTTTAAAACTTTGACAAAGATTACACACAAAATGTTTATCAAAATAGTTATTTCAGTTTTTAACTTTCTACAACTATCACATTAATTATATGTACTGATTGATAATGTTTTCAAACAATTCCTGTTTACCACTTTGCAATGACAATTCACCATTTTGGTTAGCAATGTCATACAAATCTTTAAGGTTTAATTTTCCATCAGCAAAATCTTTTCCTTTTCCAGAATCGAAAGAGCTGTATCTTTCTTTTCTTAATTTTTCGTAAGGAGAAGAAGTAATAATTTTATCTGCAGTCAATAATGCTCTTGCAAAAGTATCAGCACCACCAATGTGAGCTAAGAAAACATCTTCAAGATCAGTAGAATTTCTTCTGATTTTGGCATCGAAGTTTACACCACCGCCTTGTAATCCGCCAGCTTTTAAGAAAACCAGCATTGCTTCTGTAGTTTCCTGAATGTTGTTTGGGAATTGATCTGTATCCCAGCCATTTTGATAATCACCTCTGTTGGCATCGATACTTCCTAACATTCCTGCTTTTGCAGCCACTTCTAGTTCGTGTTGAAAAGTATGTTGTGCCAATGTTGCGTGGTTTACTTCAATATTGATTTTAAAATCTTTATCTAAACCATATTCTTTCAAAAATCCAATCGCAGTTGCAGAATCAAAATCGTATTGGTGTTTTGATGGTTCCATAGGTTTTGGCTCGATAAAGAAAGTTCCTTTAAAACCTTGTGATCTTGCGTAATCTCTTGACATGGTTAAAAACTGTGCCATGTGATCTAATTCTCTTCCCATATCTGTGTTTAAAAGAGACATATAACCTTCTCTTCCTCCCCAAAATACGTAGTTTTCTCCATCTAAAGCAATTGTTGCGTCAAGCGCTAATTTTACTTGTCCACCTGCTCTTGCAACGACATTAAAATCAGGATTTGTTGCCGCTCCGTTCATGAATCTTGGGTTTGAGAAACAGTTTGAAGTTCCCCAAAGCAATTTAATTCCTGATTCTGCTTTTTTCTGTTTTAGATATTCTGTAATTGTAGCCAAACGTTTTTCTGATTCAGCGAAAGTTGGCCCTTCAGCAACCAAATCATAATCGTGAAAACAGAAATAATCAAATCCCATTTTACTGATAAATTCAAACGCAGCATCCGCTTTATCTTTTGCTGCCTGAATTGGATCTGATGATTGATCCCACGCAAAATTCTGTGTTCCCGGTCCAAACGGATCGCTTCCTTGTCCGCAGAACGTGTGCCAGTACGCAATCGCAAATCTAAAGTGCTCACGCATTGTTTTTCCCGCCACAACCTGCTCCGGATTATAGTATTTAAATGCTAACGGATTATCAGATTCCTTGCCTTCAAATTTTATCTGGCCTATGCCTTTGTAATATTCTTTATTGCCTAAAACTACCATTTCTTTATTTTTTATGTGTTAATATTAATTCTAATTCTTGTTTCCATTTTGCATAAGCCTTTGCATACGGTTCTGCGTTTTTGAGTGGTAAAAAAGTCATTACATGATCGTTGGTTGTAATGCTCGAACCAAATTTATTGTAATCGCCATCTTTTAAACCTACTGCTCTCGCCGCTCCTACTGCGCCCGTTGTATTGTAAATTTCGATTTCATGTCCGATTAAAGTTGCCACCGTATTCGAAAAAATCTCTGAACGGAACAAATTATCATTTCCGGCTCTAATTACATTTATTGTCGCATTATCGTCTTTTAAACATTCCATTCCGTACACAAACGAAAAAGCAATTCCTTCAAGAGAAGCCCTGAATAAATGAGCATTATTATGAATATTTAAATTCAAATTTAAAAAGTGTGTTCCGATGTTTTTATTGTTGAACATACGTTCTGCACCATTTCCAAACGGAATCACGACAACGCCATCAGAACCTACATCAATTTTTGACGCTTTACGGTTCATCGATTCGTAGGTTTCGTCGCCCATATTATTACGAAGCCAGCGATACTGAATTCCGGCTCCGTTTATGTTTAAAAGCTTTCCAACTCTTGGTGTTTTTTCTTCGTAATTAACATGCACAAAATTGTTTACACGAGTACTTTTTCCCGAAGACATTTCGCTAACGGCATAAAACACACCCGAAGTTCCGCCCGTTGCAGCGACTTCTCCCGGATTCAAAACATTTAAAGCCAAAGCATTATTTGGCTGATCTCCCGCTCTGTAAACCACCGGAATCCCAACAGGAAGTCCCGCTTCTTTTGCTCCTTTTTCGTTTAAAATTCCCTGATTCGTAAAATTTTCTACAATATTTGGCGTCAGAGACTGATCGATTCCGTAATAATCCAAAAGCCAGTTTGCTACTTTGTTTTCTTTATAATCCCAAAGCATTCCTTCAGACAAACCATTTTTTGTCGTGGTAATTTCTCCCGTCAGTTTTAGCGCAATATAATCGCCCGGAAGCATGTATTTGTAAACCTTGCTGTAGATTTCAGGTTCGTTTTCCTTCACCCATTTTAGTTTCGAAGCCGTAAAATTTCCAGGAGAATTCAATAAATGCTCCATACATTTTTGTTCTCCAATTTCGGCGAAAGCCTGATTACCAATCTCAACCGCACGGCTGTCGCACCAAATAATCGAGTTTCGAAGTGCATTTCCGTCTTTATCCACAATAACCAATCCGTGCATTTGGTACGAAATACCAACTCCCGTAATTTTCGAAGCTTCGATATTCGCCTCACGAATGGCTCTTTTGGTTGCGGTGCAAATGTGCTGCCACCAAATTTCAGGATCTTGTTCTGCCCAATCAGAATGCAGGGCAACAATTTCCATTTCGTTTTGAGGTTCATTCAAAACGATTATTTTTTTGCCTGTTTCGGCTTCGACCAAAGCCACTTTTACAGACGAACTTCCAATATCATATCCTATATAATACATAACTTATAATGATTCTCTTAAAATTAAATTTGTTGGCACATAACTCTGCATCACTTCATCGTGTGTAATAAATGCCGCTGCTTTTGTTCCTATTTCCTTAAAATCAGTCGATACGACCGAAATTCCTTTGTATATAAATTTCTTCATTGGCGTTTCGTTATACGACAAAAAACCAACGTCTTCTCCAGGCTCCAAATCCTTCTCTTTGCATTGCTCTAAAAAGTGGCCTAAAATCCTGTCGCTTATACTGATATACGCAATTCCTTTCTCGATATTAAACTTTTTGGCATCGGTAATAATTTCATTTTTAAAATTAAAATCGGTGCAAAACTTCTTAAAAAACTGTACAGTTTCCTTGGGATGATTTGTATAATCCGGATAAATAAAATGGATGCTTTTATACTTTTTAAACAAATCAGCGGCTTCTTTCAATGAACTGTAAAACGCTTTTCCGAAATCCTGAAAAACATAATTGTTTTCTTTTTTTGCATGAATATTCCAATCAATCAAAAGCAATTTATCATTTGAAATAGCTGATAATGTTGGTGATACTTCTTTATGATCAAAATTCATCACCACGTATTTATAATATTTCCCGACGCTATTATTGATGATCGTTTTAAAAACATCTATATTATAATGATGAAACTGCACATCGGTAATCACATTATCCGGCAAATTATTGACAAACGAATGATATAAAACCTCTTTATACGCCTTAAATGTGTCTAAAACCAAAAGCACTTTTCTGGTTTCTCCCGAAACATAATAACCTTTATTCGGCACAGAATCAATGACATTCTGATCTTTTAAAATTGAATATGCTTTAAAAACCGTATCTCTCGACAACTGATTTTCTTTACAAATCGCATTTACAGACGGAAGCAAATCTCCTTTTTGCAAAATATTCTCCGCAATCGCATTATTAATTCCGTTTACCAACTGCTGGTATTTCGGAACATCACTGTCGTGATTAATAACAAATACAAATTTTTCCTGTTCTTCTTTTAGCATACTGTTCCGTTCTGTTCTGGTATGCTAAAGTAGTTTATTTACCTTTTATAAAAAAATACTTTTTCAGTCTAAATTGTTATCTTTTACTTTTATTGCAATTTAATCATTTGGGCGTGTTCGCCGCGGCGAATCGGGCTATTCGCTGCAAATGAAATTCACTGAACTCCTATCAAAATAAAAACAATGTGAAGTAATCCCTAACGCAAACGTTACAACAAACCAGACAAAACACTATTTTTTTATAAACCTGTTTCGATTAAGCACTTCTTTAAAAATTAAAATTGATTTCCCTTTGCGATAAAACTTCATGATTTTGCAAATTCAAACTGTAAAACCTTGCCGCTCTGTGCGAAACATCTTCTTCTTTTTCATTGGAGTCATGTACAATTCCGGTCTGCAACAGCTTTCTTCTAAAATTTGATTTGTTTATTTCAATTCCTAAAATTTCTTCGTACAAATTTATAACCTGCAAAAGGGTAAATTTCTCAGGCAATAAATTAAAGCCAACAGCGCTTTTGCAGATATTTTTGCGTAATTCTTTTAAACTAAAATCTAATATTATTTTATGTTTGTCATTTAAATCAACAATTTCATTAATGCCAATCCATTTAACATCAGCATTTAATAAATCATCTTTGCTGTTATCCCGTTTTACCAAAGCATAATAAGCAATCGAAATATCTTCCTGCAACGAAGAGTCTGACTGATAACTAAATGCCTTTAATTGTTCCAGAAAAAATTGATCACCGCCAATATAATGCTGCAAAATATTATGGGCTGTACTCAAAATTGTTTCGCCTTTTTTGATGTAATCATTCGCCAGTCCCCAAGTTGTATTTCCTTGATTGTCTTGCTGTTTTACCAATAAAACTTTAAGACTGTTATTTTCAAAATTGAATATTACACAATCAATTTCTATTTTGTTTGTAATATATTGTCTGGTGATTTTTCTAACTTTTTCATCTCCCTTTTTCATAGAAAATAAAATTTAAACATATTACTTTTTCTCCACTTAATCTCCTGATCTTCTGATGCCGTACGGATCTATAGTTACGATTGAACCATCTTCCAGATAATCTATTTTCGCTACCTTCATACTTCGCAAATGCGTTACGCCTTTTGATAAACTCGAATCATGGTAAAACAAGTACCATTCATCCTCAACTTTACAAATAGAATGATGTGATGTCCAGCCCACGACCGGATTCAAAATACGCCCCTGATATGTAAAAGGCCCATACGGATTGTCGCCAATAGCATAACAAATAAAATGCGTGTCGCCCGTTGAATACGAGAAATAATATTTGTCGTTGTATCTATGCACCCATGAAGCTTCAAAAAAACGACGGTCGTTGTCTCCGGCTAATAAAATTTCTCCGTTTTCATCGAGGATTTTAATCTCTTTTGGTTCTTCTGCAAACTCTAACATATCGTCTGTAAGCAAGGCCACAATTGGTCCTAAGGCAGGTTCATTTGCAAGAGGTTCTTCATGATCTAAACTGTATGTATTGTTTCTGTATTTTTGAAGCTGTCCACCCCAAATTCCGCCAAAATAGATATAATGTTTTCCGTCTGTGTCTTCAAAAACCGCGGGATCTATACTATAACTTCCTTTAATAGCTTCGGGTTCAGGCAAGAAAGGACCAACTGGAGAATCACTTATCGCAACGCCAATCTGAAAAATTCCGTTGGCACGTTTCGCCGGAAAATACAAATAGAACTTTCCATTTTTACACGCCGCATCCGGTGCCCACATTTGTTTTTCGGCCCAGGCGACATCATCTACATGAAGCGCAACTCCGTTATCAACAGTTTCAGCATTAATGTTTTCCATCGAAAAAACATGATAATCTTCCATTCCAAAATGGTCGCCATTATCGTTAAACGGAATCCCGGCATCAATATCATGCGAGGGATAAATATAAATTTTGCCATTAAAAACATGTGCCGATGGATCTGCGGTATAAATATGAGAAACCAAAGGCTGAGAAATGGCTTTTTTATTAATTTGCTCGAAATTAATTTGTTCATTACTATCTTCAGGCATAGTCGTGTTTTGTTTTATAAAATAATTAAGTTCTTCTTTCTTTTAAATCAGCCTCTATCTGTACTTCCATTTTTTTATCGATTTTATAGAAAAATAATAGTGCAACCCCAATCAAGAAAGGTACTGCGGGAAAAATACTGACCAGCAATTTGATTCCGTTTATGGCAATAGCGGTTTGGCTTAGGGCATTTGGCACATAATCAAAAAAGCCTAAAAACGAAGTGGTTAAAGCACCGCCAATACTTAATCCGGCCTTTAATCCTACCATCATTGCCGAGAAAATAATAGCAGTTGCACGACGGTTATTCAGCCATTCCGAATAATCGGCAACATCTGCAATCATCGCCCACAAAAGCGGAATCGTAATTCCGTAGAAAAATCCATGCAGGATTTGAGAGAAAAACATAAAACTGATTGCTCTTGCCGGAAAGAAATAAAATGCAATAATAAACAGGGTCGAAATGAATAAAAACAATCCGAAAATATTTCGTTTTCCGTATTTATCAGCCAGGCTTTTAGATAAAGTTATTCCAACAATCATGAAGATAATTCCGCCCGCATTAAACAATCCGAAACCGGCAGAAACAGGATCACTTCCAAAATAATTCAATTTTAATGTAGATAAAACATCCAAAATAGGCTGTATAAAAATTGCTAGCTTGTCTTTGTCTACATAATTTTCAAAATAATACACATAAGAACCACCTTTCATTGCCAAAGTAATGAATACCAATGTGGTAAGACTTAGCATAATAACCCACGGTTTGTTTTTCATCAAATCGCTTAAATCTTCTTTTATGCTTGATTTTTGTTCCGGTTTTGGAATAATACGTTCTTTTGTAGTTAAAAATGTGATTAACAACATGATGGTTCCGATGATCGCTAAAACGGTCATTACCTTTTCGATACCAATGGCTTTGTCGCCATTTCCGGCACTTTTAATAATGCCCAGCATAAAAACCTGAACAAAGAATTGCGCAAACATTACAGCCACAAAACGGTACGCCGACATGCTGTTTCTTTCGCCCATATCGCCTGTAATAACTCCGCTTAAAGCAGAATATGGCAAATTGTTACTCGCATAAAAAAGCAATAATAAAGTATAAGTAACAACAGCGTAAATTACTTTTCCGTGATAAGAGAAATTGGGCGTGGTAAAAGCCAGTAAAGCAATCACGCCAAGTGGAATTGCGGTTATTAAAATCCAGGGTCTGAATTTTCCCCATTTTGTAATTGTTCTGTCTGCCAACACACCAATAATCGGATTGAAAACAAAAGCGGCAATTAAACCCACTACAAGCATAATTATAGACGAATCTGTTGGAGATAATCCATAAATATCGGTATAAAAATAAGCGAGATACGTCATTAAGGTCTGAAAAACCAAATTTGCCGCCAAGTCACCTAAGCTGTAGCCGATTTTTTCTTTAATGGATAATTTTTGTGAAATGTAATTCATTCTTGGTGTGGTTATTTTTTAGTTAATTGATTCCTGAAAAGGTATCTGTTTTTTTTATCTTTTCATAAAACAATCGGTTGTGTAAAATTATATAAAAAAACAGAATTCGCAAGTGCACTTTTAATTATTTCATTAAATAAAACAAAATACGCATTCGGTTGTGTAGTTCGCAAAAAAAAAGTTTTTATGGCAAATTTTTTATTATTTTATTTCTTTTAACTGCATTACACTGTTATACGCTTTTTTAGGCTGCAGGTCTTTATCAAATAATAATGGATAATTTGTCCTGCCTTTTATAGGCCAGTCGTTTAACCAGGACTGCCCATCATGGACGCCCCAAAATGTAACGCGGCTAATTTTGTCTTTGTGCTTTAAAAATAATTTAAAAATCGAAGCGTAACGTTCTGCCAGTTTAACCTGTACAGAATCAGGAAGTATTTTAGGATACGGATTCATTTTAGGATCTCCTTCAAATTTTTGATTTACATCTGCACCGCTAAAATCTTTTGGATTTGGTAAAACCGAAATATCAAGCTCCGTAAAAGCAACCTTAATACCAAGTGCCGAATACTCTAAAATACTTTTTTCAATTTCTTCTAATGATGGATAACCCAATTTCCAATGCGCCTGAATCCCTACTCCGTCAATTTTGCCTCCGCCTGCCTTGATTTTTTTAATTAAGGCAATATTTCCCGCTCTTTTTGCTGGTTCTTCATTATTATAATCATTGTAATACAAATCAACTTTAGGGTCTGCAGCAGCAGCCAATTTAAAAGCGTCTACAAGATATTGCTCTCCAAGTTTGTCCAGAAAAATTGATTTTCTTAAAGTTCCGTCTTCATTTAAAGCCTCATTTACCACATCCCAAGAATCTATTTTGCCTTTGTATTTGGAAACAATTGTCGTGATATGATCTTTCATAAAAGCTTTCATTTCTGTGCTGTCCTTAATTTTTTGCATCCAGGGTGCGAGCTGACTGTGCCAGATTAAGGTATGACCGTGAATAAACATTTTGTTCTTTTCACCGTACGCAATAAATTTATCTGTTAGCGTAAAGTCGTATTTGTCTTTAGCAGGATGAATGTACATCGATTTCATGATGTTTTCTGCTGTAATTGCATTAAACTGTTTAGTAATCAGCGAATCAACTTTAGAATCTTTTTCTTCAATCTGATCGGCGCTCAAAGCAGTTCCAATATAAAAATCATTTTTATAGCTGTCTTTTAAGGAAACAGCCTCTTTTTCTTTTTGTGCATTACAGCTGTTTAAAACTACAACAGACAAAAGCAATAGAGAGTGGTTAAGTAATCTCATTTTATGTGGTTTAAGGTTAATAGATAGTACTTATTACTAAGTAGTTAGTAGTTAGTAAATTTTGCTTTTTTCTTTTTTCTTGCTTCTTGCTTCTTGCTTCTATGATTGCTTACGCCAATTCTTTCAGCTTATAAGCGATACCCATTTCTAATCCTCTTAACTCAGCAAGACCTTTTAATCTTCCTGTTAAAGAATAGCCGGGATAGGTTTCCTTGTCTTTATCCACTTCATGCAAAAAACCGTGATCGGGACGCATTGGCAAACTTATTTTTGTGGAATTCATCAGCAGCAGAATTTTCTCGACAATTCGTTCCATTTTCGTATCACCGTTTAAATGTTCTGATTCCCTAAAAATAGTTTCGCTTTCGCGGAAAGTGTTTCGAAGATGCAAAAAGTGAATCCTGTCTCCGAAATTATCGATAATTCTCTCCAGATTATTTTTTGGATCTGCTCCCAAAGAACCCGTACAAAAACACAATCCATTCGAATTAAAAGGAACAGCATTCAAAATGGTTTTTATATCTTCTTCGGTAGAAACAATTCTAGGCAAGCCTAAAACTGAAAATGGCGGATCATCAGGATGAATGGCTAATTTAGCATCATGCATTTCAGCTACCGGAGCAACTTCTGATAAAAAATAAATCAGGTTTTCTCTTAGTTTGTGATTATCAATATTGGCATAATTATCTAATAAAGAGAGGATTTGTTCTGCCGTAAAATTGATTTTACTTCCCGGCAATCCCAATAAAACATTCTTAAAAAGTAAGGCTTTTTCGTCTTCAGAAAGTTTATCTCCAAACTTTAATGCATTTTCTTTTTCTTTATCAGAATAATCATTTTCGGCATTGGGTCTTTTCAGCAAAAAAACATCAAAATAAATAAAAGCTTCCTGATTATATAAAAGTGCCTTGCTCCCGTCTTCATTGATGAAATTGTGCTCTGTTCGAACCCAGTCCAGAATTGGCATAAAATTATACGTGATAATTTTAATACCGCAATCTGCCAGGTTTTTGATACTGATTTTATAGTTTTCAATGTATTTCAGATAATTTCCGGTAGCGCGTTTTATTTCTTCATGAACCGGCAAACTTTCTACAACTGTCCATTCTAAACCTGCATTTTTAATTATTTGCTGTCTTTCTTTAATATCTTCAACCGTCCAGATTTCGCCAACGGAAATTTGATGCAAAGCGGTAACAATTCCGGTTGCTCCGGCTTGTTTTATATCTAATAAACTTACGCTGTCATTTGGTCCAAACCAACGCATCGTTTGCTGCATTTTTATCATAATAGTAACTTTCTATTTTTATTTAAACACATAGAGACATAGTTTTTCTTTGTATTGAAAAAGACATTTCATTTCGTAATAAAACACATAACTATATTATCTATGTTTTTCGACGTGTTGAACATATTATTTATTTTAAACACATAGAAACATAGCTTTTCTTTGTGTTGAAAAAAGGCATTTCATTTGTAATAAAAACACATAGCATGCTTCTATGTGAGAGAAATATATTTCTCTTATACATTTTCTTTTAATGCTATATCAATCTATGTTTCTATGTGTTTAAAATTCAGCGCATCAATTAAAACCCAATACTATTTCCGCCATCAACAGGCAAAACAGTTCCGGTTGTGTATTTTGATTCGCTTAATGCGAAATAATAAACGGCATCTGCAATATCTGATGGTTCTCCTAAAAAGCCCATCGGCGTTCTTCCCAAGACTTTGTTTTTTCTTTCGGGATCATTATCAAGTGCTGCCGAAGACATTTTGGTTTTTATAAATCCCGGAGCGATGCAATTCACACGAATGCCAAACGGTGCCAGTTCTACCGCCATGGCTCTGGTCATTGATTCGATTGCTCCTTTACTTGCAGAATACGCAATTACTTTTGGAATTCCGTATTGCGACGCCATCGAACTGATATTGACGATGCTTCCTCCGTTATTTTCTTTCATGTTTTTTACAACAGCTTTACTCACAGCAAAAACACTCAAAAGATTAGTATGAATTACAGATAGAAAATCTTCATCAGTAACATCTGTAAATTCTTTTTTCAGATTGATTCCGGCATTGTTTACCAAAATATCAATCGGGTTTTCTTTGGTTAGCTTTTCAATCATTTCCGGAATTCCGCCCAAATCATTTAAATCATAAATAACCGGAATGGCATTTTCGCCAATTTCCTTACAGGCATCTTCTGTTTTTTCTTTTGATCTTCCAATTATATAGGTTTTAATGCCGTTATCGCATAATTTCTTTGCTGTTGCAAAACCCAAACCCGAATTTCCTCCGGTTACAATTGCTGTTTTTGTGCTCATATTTTTGTAATTTGAATATTAATTTCCCGGTGCAAAAGGAAATTTTAATGATTTAAAATAGTCCAGAGACTGTGTTGCTTTTTCAACGCCTAAAGGTAATTCCTTTCCTGAATATTGTTGAAAATATAGTAAGCACGCATCCCGCCACCATTTTGCTTCTTTATGCTGAATTTCTAACAACATCTTGACTTCCTTAAAACGTTCTGCATCAACATATTTCTGAGTTTTACTCCAAACGTTCTGCATTGCTGCAACCTGATTTACACCTTCTTGATATTTTAAAGCTAAACCATTCCAAAGCGTTTGTCCGTTTTTCAATTTATAATCCCAGGAAACGTGATGAAACCATAACAAATCTTTTTCGGGACAAGTTTCGAGATTATCGAACATTTTCTCCACTTCGGGGGCGTATTGCGCTGTGGCGTTTGTTCCGGTTTTTGATCGGTCGAAACCAATTCCGTTTTTATCTGCTTTATGATAATAAACGGGATTCCATTCTGGTCGTGACAAGTTTGAAACCCACGAACCCGGACCGTAATGATGCCCCGTATCCATAATGTGATGCAAACCAAGCGGTGTCATATAATTTACAACAGCTTCGCGCGAATCCATCATCATTTCTTTTACTGGTTTTATGAAATTTTCATCGTTAGAGAATGTACATCGAAGCCACTCATCGGCAATTGTTTCTGAATCTAAATAGGGATTCCACGCCAATCTTCCAAAGCCATACCAATTTGCCTGCGCAAAAGGATGCCCCGTCCAGTTTAGATCATTTCCAATATTAGAAACACCTGCAATTCCGGTTAGTTTTGTTTTGTTTAGAGATCCATCAATAACTTTAGCAACGGTTGTTCCTTTTCCTTTTTGATAGGTATCTGATTCTAAAACTTCCTGAAATAATTTTGGCAGAAAAACCAAATGCGTACTAAAACCCAGATATTCCTGTGTGATTTGAAATTCCATCATTAAAGGCGTTTTTGGCATTGCGCCAAACATAGGATGAAAAGGTTCACGAGGCTGAAAATCAATCGCTCCGTTTTTTACCTGAACAATTACATTGTCTTTAAATTTTCCATCATAAGGCACAAATTCGGCGTAAGCTTGTTTGGCTCTGTCGTTTGCATCATGTTCAGAATACACAAAAGCACGCCACATAATGACACCTCCAAAAGGCGCAACGGCATCGGCCAACATATTGGCTCCGTCGACGTGGTCTCTGTTATAATTTTGCGGTCCGGGTTGACCTTCTGAATTTGCTTTTACCAGAAATCCGCCAAAATCGGGGATTCTTTTATAGATTTCTTTTGCTTTATTCTTCCACCAATTAATGACTTGGGCATCTTTTGGGTCGGCTGTTTTTAAACCTCCAATTTCTATTGGTGCCGAAAATCGTGCTGTTAAATACACTTTGATTCCATACGGTCTAAAAACGTTTGCCAAAGCTTCTACTTTCTCTAAATATTGTGATGTCAGGATTAGAGCGTTGGCATTTACATTGGTTAAAACCGTTCCGTTAATTCCTATTGAGGCATTCGCCCGAGCGTAATCAATATAGCGCTGATCAATAAAATCAGGCAATTTTTGCCAGTTCCATAATGAAAATCCAGCGTAACCACGTTCTACAGTTCGATCAAGATTATCCCAATGATTTAAGATTCTGATGTTTGTTTTTGGTGAATCAGCAATATTTAAATTTTGAATGGTTTTATTGATTTGCATCAATCTTAGGAAACTGTAAACGCCATATAAAACTCCAATATCTGTTTTTCCTGTAATGACAAGCTGTTTTTTATTTTTTATGGAAATAGATTTAATGATAAAACCTTGGTCATTTATTTGATCGAAATTACCAACTCCATTTTGAATTTCAGGAGTTAAAGATTCTTTTGAACCGATAATAATATTATGATCTCCTATAATCGTTGACTTATTTTCAAATTTCTTTCCTAACATTTCATCCAAACCGAATTGCAATTCTGTAAAGGCAATTTTTGCAGTTTCCGATTTTCCCAAAGAAACAATCTCCTGAATAGTAGACAGATATTGTGTTTTTAAATTAGCGTTATCAATTTTATTGTATTGCAGCCATAATTTGTAATCTTTTTGAGCTGATGAAGACCAGCAAACCACAAAAAACAGTAAAATAGATTTGAAAAAAGTTTTTTTAATATGCGTCATTTTGCTTTTCTATCAATTTAATTTAAAGCGCAAATCACAAATTTCATTCAAAATCATGTTATTTAGCAAAAAAAGTGCTAAAAAAATATACTTTTAAAAAAAATAAACAAGTTGCAATCGGTTGTGCTAAAATACAAAAATATAGGAATAAAAAAATAAAAATTGATTTTTTTAATTTGGGAATCAATTTAAACAAATGCTGTAAAACATAACCAACGGTTTCAACCGTTGGACGCAGAATGATTATCGATATGTCTCCCAAGGCTGAAACCTTGGGCTATATGGAAAGAAATCAGAAGATTTGGAGAAAATTTGATATAAAAAAAACCTGTCAATCGCAATTAACAGGTTTATATATAATTAAAAAGAGAACCTTAAATTCTCTTAGAAGATTCACGTATAAGGACTTGTGTATTCAAAAATGTAATTTCTTTGGCATCTTCTTCCTTAACCGATTTTAGGTTTTTAATAATAAGTTCGGCTGCAGCTTTCCCCATTTTTTCGGCCGGATGCGTTATCGTAGAAATGTTGGGTTCAATTATTTTAGAAATTGGATCGTCGTTAAAACCAATTACCGCAAACTCTTCCGGTATTTTAATTCCTCTTTTTTTGGCTGTCTGCACGGCACTTACGGCAAGAATATCTCCCGGAGCAAAAAGACCATCAGGACGCGGTTTTAAATCAAATAATTGATTACAAGCTTTCACGCCATCTTCATAGGTCATTTCTTTCAGATTTATAATCAGCTTATCGTCGACAGGAAGTTCATGCTCTAATAAAGCATCAATGTAGCCTCTTTTTCGCTCATTATATAGTGTACCAAATTCTGATCCGGCGGTTAAATGTGCAATTCTTTTACAGCCTTGTTCAATAAGATGTTTTGTTGCCTTATATCCCGCCAGATAATTATTAATTACAACACGAAAAGTGTCATAATCTCTGGGAACACGGTCTACAAATACAAGCGGAATATTATTATTCGAAAATTGTTTAAAGTGAGAAGTATCTTTGGTTTCCATCGCAAGCGAACAAATAACGCCGCTTACTCTGTTGCTGTATAATGATTTAGCCAGATTAACCTCCATCTCGTAAGAATCATGGGACTGCATAATAATAACGGAATATTCAGATTTTTGAGCCGTAATTTCGATACCACTAATTAAAGAGGATAAAAAAGGCTGTGTTACCGTTGGGATTAAAATACCAATGGTTCTTGATTTATTACCACGCAAACCTGCCGCCAAAGTGTTAGGCACAAAACCCATTTCTTTAGCTGTTTGTTTTACCAATTTGATTGTCTTGTCACTAATAGTATGATGATCCTTTAAAGCCCTTGAAATTGTTGATGTCGCAAGATTAAGCTTCTCTGCTATATCATATATCGTTACATGTCTGTGTTCTTCCATCATTATAATACTAAGATCGTAAATGTAATTATTTTAATGATATATTAACCCATTCTTTACGCATTTAGCATATCAAAAGCATTATTCTGAACATTTTGTATATAAGGATAGAAAAATTTACTTTTTCAAATATCTCACAAAACATAATTTTTTTATTTTAAAAAAAAGTTATTACTTTACACAATCGGTTGTTTGAAAACAAATTATAATGCTGGACTTTTAATACTCCTAAAACAAAAAAAGCTTATGAAATCACCAAAATTCAAATACTTATTCCTCCTGTTTATAACCTCTTTTTGCTTCGCACAAGAAAAATCCGGAAAATTTCTATTTCAAGATCCTAACCTGACTTTTGAAGAACGAGTAAATGATCTGGTAGGTCGCTTGACATTGGAAGAAAAAGTATCGCAAATGTTAAATTCATCGCCGGCAATTCCACGTCTTGGAATAATCGCTTATGATTGGTGGAACGAAACATTACACGGTGTAGCAAGAACTCCATTTAAAACTACGGTTTATCCTCAGGCAATAGCTATGGCGGCAACGTTCGATAAAAATTCTCTATTTAAAATGGCCGATTATTCTGCTCTCGAAGGAAGAGCAATTTACAATAAAGCCCTCGAATTAAACAGAACCAATGAGCGCTACATGGGGCTAACGTATTGGACACCTAATATTAATATTTTTCGTGATCCGCGTTGGGGCCGTGGTCAGGAAACTTATGGCGAAGATCCATATTTGACGAGCATTTTAGGTGATTCATTTGTGAGAGGACTGCAGGGCGACGATCCTAAATACTTAAAAGCAGCAGCATGTGCTAAGCATTATGCCGTACACAGCGGTCCGGAATCGCTGCGCCATACTTTTGATGTTGATGTAACGCCTTATGAACTTTGGGATACTTATCTGCCTGCATTTCAAAAATTAATAACCGGCTCAAAAGTAGCGGGCGTGATGTGTGCTTATAATGCTTTTAGAACGCAGCCGTGTTGTGCCAGTGATATTCTGATGACTGATATTTTACGTAACCAATGGAAATTTGATGGCTATGTAACTTCAGACTGCTGGGCAATTGATGATTTTTTCAAAAATCACAAAACGCATCCTGATGCGGAATCAGCTTCTGCAGATGCGGTTTTTCATGGTACTGATATTGACTGTGGTACAGATGCGTACAAAGCTTTGGTTCAGGCAGTAAAAAATGGAAAAATCAGTGAGAAACAAATCGATATTTCGGTTAAAAGGCTTTTTATGATCCGTTTCAGGCTTGGAATGTTTGATCCTGTGTCAATGGTTAAGTATGCACAGACGCCTGCTTCTGTTTTGGAAAGTCCAGAACATAGCCAACATGCGTTAAAAATGGCCAGACAATCAATGGTTTTATTACGCAATGAAAAAAATATATTGCCATTGAGTAAAAAGTTAAAAAAGATCGTGGTTCTTGGCCCAAATGCAGATAATGCTATCTCGATATTAGGTAATTACAACGGAACTCCAAGCAAATTAACAACGGTTTTAAATGGTATTAAAGAAAAAGTGGGCAATAGCACGGAAGTTGTTTATGAACAGGCAATTAATTTTACGAATGACACTTTATTAGTATACCAGGATCTTAAAAATCAATACCATTACGATGGAAAATCGGGGTTTAAAGCGGAATATTTTGATAATGTTGATTTGTCCGGAAATCCTGCCGAAATAAGAATTGAACCTGAAATTAATAACTTTTGGCAGGAAGGCGAAGTTGTGGTTAAAAACATTAAAGCCAATCATTTTTCTGCCCGTTATACTACGAACTTTACTGCAGACAAAGATGGCTCTATAACCTTTGAACTCAGCGCAGATGATGGCTATCGCTTTTTAATTGATGGAAAAGAAGTGGTAAACGCCTGGAAAAAAAACAGATGGGGAGAAAAAACATTTCAGTTAACTACCAAAAAAAATACGGTTTATAAGCTAGTTTTAGAATACTGGCAGGGAGAAGGAAAAGCAAACGTAGCCTTACGTACCGGAAATTTTGTAAAAACTGATTTTGCAAAATTAACTGACCAAAATAAAGATGCGGATGCTTTTATTTTCGTTGGCGGCATATCACCTCAGCTGGAAGGTGAAGAAATGCCGGTAAATTTTCCGGGGTTCACAGGCGGTGATCGTACCTCTATTCTACTTCCGGAAGTACAAACCCGACTAATGAAAGCACTAAAATCTTCAGGAAAACCAGTTGTTTTTGTAATGATGACAGGAAGTGCGATTGCGATTCCATGGGAAGCAGAAAATATTCCGGCAGTACTGAATGCGTGGTACGGAGGTCAGGCAGCAGGAACTGCAGTCGCTGATATTCTGTTTGGAGATTATAATCCGGCGGGAAGGCTGCCTGTAACTTTTTACAAAAGCGATTCAGACTTACCTGCTTTTGTTGATTACAGCATGGATAACAAAACCTATCGCTATTTCAAAGGGAGTCCGCTTTTTGGTTTTGGATATGGTTTGAGTTACACTTCTTTTAAATATGATCAATTCACTATTTCTTCTAAAATAAAAAAGAATGAAACTGTTCCAGTCTCGGTAAAAATAACAAATACCGGCAAAACAGAGGGCGAAGAAGTTGCCCAATTGTATATCATCAATCAGAATCCGGCTGTAAAAGCACCACTCAAAAGTCTAAAAGGATTTGAACGTCTTAATTTAAAACCGGGCGAAAGCAAGACCATTACTTTTAATCTTTCTCCAGAAGACCTTTCTTATGTTACTGCCGAAGGAAATTTACAACAATATGTAGGTAAAGTTAAAATTGCCGTTGGCGGTGCTCAGCCTGATGAAAAAAATCAAATAAAAAGTAATATGGTATCTCAAATTATTCAGATAGAGAAATAACCAAGCTTAACAGTATCACTATTGAGAACTAATTTATAATTCATTACAATTATAAAAAACTAAATAAGATTAACAACAAAATAAACTAGTTCTCAGCAGCAGATGATACTGGAGCTTTGGCTGTTTCAATGGTCGAAAAGCAAATTCAGGATTGTTCTGGAATATTATAAGATTTTTTTAAAACTTCCTGTAAGCTGACATAAAAATATTTTTTTTACCTGTAGTGTTATCGCCTGTTTGATATGCCATCCATTGGACTTCATACCATTTGCCATTTGGCAATATAACATCCGCTGTTAATATTTCTGTTGCTGTGGTAGACCAATAGGTAATATTATTGCCATCAATGCCTTGATTGGCTCCGGCAGCTATTGATACATTAACTGCTTGATTATTCTCTGCAGTCGAGCCTCTAAATCCACTTGCAAAAGTGATGTTTATAGCACTGGCACTTATATTCTCAAGGTATGGTTTATAGAAAGTTGCATCAGCTCTATTTAAGCCAACTCTGACTAATCCATCCAATACAATTAAACCAGTCGACGGCAGGATTGTTCCGTTAACTGCATTAGTTGCCATATTTTTGTAGACACTTATTCTTTGCCCCAAGTTTAGATTAAAGTTTTGGGTATACGAAATATAATTTGTTCCGTTCCAAATCCAAATAGAGGCATCCAGGCCATAATAAGTATTTTTTAAATTATGTTGTAAAGAAGCATCGTTGGCAACCACCGGTAATACATCATCAAAAATTGTAGCAGTGTTTGGGTCATTAGTATTGCTATATACATTTACACCCGAAGAATTTGTGCTGCCTGCTATTGATAACCATTGATTTAATGAAGAATTAAACACGTATAATCCTTCGCTTGTTACATTTAGTACTTGTCCTGAAGGAACACTAGTTATTTGTGTTACATAGACCATTGCTCCATTTTGAGAAGAAGTATACGTTTTGGCTTGTAATTGATTACCTGTAATTCTCGGTGGAATAATCCCGTCCATTACTGCTACTGTTGTTGGCTGACCAACGACGTCAAGTGTTGCTTGTGGGTTAGTATTTTGAATACCAATCTGAGCATTCAGGTGTATTGATACAATTACTAAACATAATAAAGATAAAATTGATTTCATGTTGTATTTTATTTATATCAAATCTTTTGCGCTTTGCAGATTTGTAACAGATAAGCTTCTCAGCACAAAAAATGTTCATTTGGAGAATTACATTTTCTATAATCAAAAAACTGTCTTAGCAACAAAACTCATTGATCGCAATATGCTGATGGATTAAACTTTCTCTGGTACTTTACCAGATGTAGGATTTTTTACGAAGGTAGTCTAAATATTGCAACTATCTAAAAATCAAATAACCGGTTTAAATCAGGTCTTGCAAGAGATTCGATTTTTGAGTATACAGAGAATTTTCTCCTTTAAACAAAAATGCCTTTATTTTTTTATATCAAAAATCATTTCATAAATTTTCGATATATCGTAAATAAAAATACCATCCTAAATCCACAAACTCCTGATTTTAAAGAAGCTTATCCTTTCGGCATATTAATTGGCTTATGTCTGGCATTCTATTATTAATCTAAAAATGTAAAAACATGAATAACAAAACTTAAAAAAATACACGATTAAGTTCTTTCTTAATCTAGGTTAACAGACAGACTTTAGCACCTTATGTAAGTTTGTAAAAGAAATTTAACAACAAATCACAACATTAAAATTTAACACTAAAATTAATAATTTAAAACCACTAAAAAATGAGCACATTTAAAACACAAGACGGAACAGAAATTTTCTACAAAGATTTTGGAACAGGACAACCAATTGTTTTTCACCACGGATGGCCTTTATCAAGCGATGACTGGGATGCACAAATGATGTTTTTTCTTCAGCAAGGATATAGAGTTATTGCACATGACAGACGAGGACACGGACGTTCAAGTCAAACAGCAGAAGGAAATAACATGGAAACTTACGCTTCTGACATAGCTGAATTAACCGCTGCACTTGATTTAAAAAATGCTATTCATGTTGGTCACTCAACCGGAGGTGGCGAAGTAATACGTTATGCTGCAAAATACGGGAAAGAGCGTGTTGCAAAAGCAGTAATAATTAGTGCGGTAACACCAATTATGATTCAATCCGAAACAAATCCTGAAGGTGTGCCTTTATCTATTTTTGACGAAATAAGACAAGGCACCGGATTTAACAGAGCACAGTATTTTTATGATTTTCCTATTCCGTTTTACGGATGGAACCGCGAAGGACAAACCGTTCAGGAAGGAATTAAACACAATTGGTGGCGTCAGGGAATGATGGGTTCTGTATTAGCACATTACGAAGGAATTAAAGCTTTCTCTGAATCAGATTTTACAGAAGATCTTAAAAGTTTAGAAATTCCTGTTTTGGTTTTACATGGAGAAGACGATCAGATAGTTCCTTATAACCAGGCACCAAGAGCAGCAAAACTTTTGAAAAATGGTAAACTAATTTCTTACCCTGGATTTCCTCACGGTATGCCAACTACAGAGGCAGAAACAATTAATAAAGACATTTTAGAATTTATTAAAGGATAAGTATTTTAAAAGTAATCAAAACTGCCTGCAATTATTACAGGCAGTTAATCTCTTCAATTATGAGTACATTTCAACAACCCTCTTTTGATACCGTTACAGAAGCTTTACAATGGCTGAACCAGCAAGGTTTTACAGAAAACTTTAATCTTGACGAAAACTGTATCCGTTACAACAATAACACACAAACTATGTCTCCTGAAGAATTCAAAATTGAATATATATTTCGTTTTGAAGGAGATACAGATCCGGGCGATGAAGATATTGTTTACGGAATTATATCTGAAATCTACAAAATAAAGGGTGTTTTAACCAGCGCTTTTGGAATTTATGCTGATTCTGTTTCTACAGAAATGATCAAAAAACTCTCCACTCATTCTTAATAAATTTAAATCGCTGGTGTAAATTATTCAACATATAAAACAGGAATTATAGCTAAGAAAAGGAATTACAATAACACATTCCACGCTTCAAAACTATGTGTGAGAAACCAATTTCTTTTAAATACTCTTTTTTTATTCATTTCAAATATAAATCTATGTTTCTATGTGTTTAAACAGAACATCCCGAATTATAGATCCCTAATAATTTCTAATAAAGCGATAATAAATTTACGAAATATCGTAAGATAAAATCAACAACTTAAAACATAAAACCCAACATTACAGTCAATTAACAATTTGGCATTTTGTTGGCATACCATACTATTAAACAAACATTCTATGAAACCATCAGTAAACTTATTATCACCAGATAATCACGCATTAGTATTAATTGACTTTGAAGGTCAAATGGCATTTGCTACAAGCAGCATAGCCTTGAGTGAATTGCGTAATAATGTTGCCATTATTTGCGGCGCATCAAAAATATTCAACGTTCCAACAATTGTAACGACTGTTTTTGAAGAAAGTTTTGCGGGACCTGTTTTTCCGGAAATTGAAGAATATTACCCAATAGCCACTTCAGGATATATTGACCGCACCACAATGAATACGTGGGAAGATGAAAATGCCTATAAAGCAATTACCGGAACAAAAAAACAAAAATTAGTTTTTGCCGGATTATGGACAGGAGTCTGCATTGTTGGACCTGCTTTATCAGCTATTGAAGAAGGCTATGAAGTTTACGTAATTACAGATGCCTGTGGAGACGTAAGCAACGAAGCTCACGAACGTGCAATTCAAAGAATGATACAAGTTGGTGCAAAACCAGTGACGTCAATTCAGTATTTACTTGAACTTCAAAGAGACTGGGCACGTCAGGAAACGTATGTTCCGGTAACGAATTTAATGAAAAAACACGGTGGATCTTACGGTTTAGGCATTCATTATGCTCACAACATGCTGAAACACTAATTGCTGAAGCTTAACTATAAATAACTGACTTATGAAAGCAGATCTAATTTTATTCAACGGCAAAATTCATAGTTTCAATGCTGAAACGCCAAATGTTACAGCAGTAGCAATCAAAGACGGAAAATTTATTGCCGTTGGAAATGACAGTAATGTTATGGAATTTGCATCTGAAGAAACGAAAATATTCGACCTTCAAAATAAAAGAGTGGTTCCGGGAATCAACGATTCGCACATTCACCTTATTCGTGGCGGTTTAAATTATAATTTAGAATTGCGCTGGGATGGCGTTCCTTCTTTGGCGGATGCACTTAGAATGCTAAAAGAACAAGTCGATCGCACGCCAAATCCGCAATGGGTTCGTGTCGTTGGTGGCTGGTCTGAGTTTCAGTTTGCTGAACGCAGAATGCCAACTCTGGAAGAAATCAATGCAATTGCTCCGGAAACACCTGTTTTTATTCTGCATTTGTATGACAGGGCGATTATGAACAGAGCGGCTTTAAAAGCAGTTGGTTATACAAAAAACACACCGGCGCCTCCGGGAGGACAAATTGAAAGAGATTCTAAAGGAGAACCAACCGGACTTATTATTGCCACGCCAAACGCCATGATTTTGTATTCGACTTTGGCAAAAGGGCCAACGCTTTCGTATGAACACCAAATCAATTCGACACGTCATTTTATGAAAGAACTGAACCGTTTCGGAATTACAAGTGTGATCGATGCCGGCGGCGGATTTCAGAATTTTCCGGATGATTATAAAGTCGTGAATGAATTAAATGAAAAGAAACAATTAACAGTTAGAATTGCCTATAATCTTTTTACCCAAAAACCAAAACACGAATTTGAAGATTTTGAAGACTGGATTGATACCGTAAAATTATATCAGGGCGATGATATGTACCGTCATAATGGTGCTGGCGAAATGTTAGTTTTTTCTGCTGCTGATTTTGAAGATTTCCTGCAGCCAAGACCTGATCTTCCTGAAACTATGGAAGCAGAACTGGAAAAAGTTGTCCGCCTTTTGGTAGAAAACCGCTGGCCGTTTCGACTTCATGCAACTTATAACGAAAGCATTACCAGATTTTTAAATGTATTCGAAAAAATAAATCAGGAAATTCCGTTTAACGGATTACCCTGGATATTTGATCACGCCGAAACCATTGACGAACGTAATATTGAACGTGTCAAAAATTTAGGCGGCGGTATAGCAGTGCAAAGCAGAATGGCGTATCAGGGTGAATATTTCACAGACCGATACGGAGCAAAAGCGGCTGAAAACACACCGCCAATAAAAAAAATGCTCGAAATGGAAGTTCCGGTTGGCGGAGGTTCTGATGCCACCAGAGTAAGCAGTTATAATCCATGGGTTTCAATGTATTGGATGACTGCCGGAAAAACAGTTGGAGGCCTGCAATTGTACAACGAAAGCAGATTAAGCAGAGCAACCGCTTTAGAATTATACACCAGAGGAAGTGCCTGGTTTTCGCAGGAACAAGCCAAAAAAGGAGATATTAAAACCGGAATGTTTGCTGATTTAGTGGTTTTAGACCGCGATTATTTTGCTATTGATGATGAAGAGATCAAAAAAATAGAATCGGATTTGACTATTGTCGATGGGAAGATTGTATATGCTAATGGAGATTTCTCCTCATTTTCACCGCCTCATATTCCGATTTTACCAGATTGGTCGCCAACTAATATTTACAACGGTTATCCTGTTCGAAGCAATTTGCAGAGCGCGATTGAAAAAAATACAAAAGCAGATGCTAAACCAGCTTTGACTTCGCAGATACACAGTTGCTCAGGAAGTTGTGATGTTCATGCTCACAGCCACGATATTGCCAGAATGAGCAATGTGCCGGTAAATAACTATAACGCATTTTGGGGCGCACTTGGCTGTTCCTGCTTTGCCTTTTAAATTTAAAGAAATGACTGAAATTATAAAACAAATCCTTTATTCTGATTTAGGCACATCTCTCAATAATGGCGCATTTTTAGTTTTTAGAATACTGCTGGCGATTGAACTTTTCAGAGTACACGGAATGAAGAAATTCAGAGTTGAAAACGGACAGAAAGAACACGTTCCAAATCCCCTGCATTTGCCGGAAAAACTAAACGGATTAGTCGCTACTTTTTCTGACACTGTTGTTCCGTTTCTAATTATTCTGGGCATAGGAACCAGACTTGTTGTGTTGCCAACCATTGGCGTTACAGCCGTAGGATATTTTGTGGTGCATAGAAAAGATTCTCTCGAAGTACGTGACGTTCCTTACATGTACACTTTATCCTTATTATTAATTCTTGCGCTTGGAGCAGGAAAATATTCACTTGATTATTACTTATTAAACCAAATTTAAAATGAAAGCAAACATCGGAATCAAACAAGAAAGCATCACAAAAGTTGTCGAAGTACTAACGAAAGTTTTGGCTGACGAATTTGTACTTTATACGAAAACAAAAAAAGCACACTGGAATGTAGAAGGTCCTGATTTTTATAACAAACACCTTTTCTTCGAACAGCAATATGA
>Ga0247741_1000030_pt1 | contig 133077 bp, 121 predicted proteins | sample UWRJL213509R2_FD_180945 | JGI IMG/M metagenome (GOLD analysis project Ga0247741, IMG submission 180945) | Plant litter microbial communities from Arlington Agricultural Research Station in Wisconsin, United States - UWRJ-L213-509R-2 | ecosystem: Environmental > Terrestrial > Plant litter >...
TTTGGTGAAGGGCACAACAGCTTTTAAAGCAAGCCAAAGTGCTGATAGTAGGTGCAGGCGGACTTGGTTGCCCGACCGCACAGTACCTGGCATCAAGCGGTGTGGGTACTATTGGTATTGCCGATTTTGATACTGTATCCGTTAGCAATCTGCACAGGCAGGTGTTGTATAACCCAGCAGATGCAGGGCAGCTAAAGGCGGAGGTTGCTTGCAAGAGGCTACAAAAGCAAAATCCGGATATTACTTTGGCGCCTATTATCTACAAAATAACTTCAGCTAACGTAATGCAAATTATTGATAGGTATGATGTTATAGTAGACGGTTCTGATAACTTCGAAACACGTTATCTATTGAATGACGCAGCCGTATTGGCGGGCAAACCCGTGGTTTACGGTGCCATATACCAGTTTGAAGGCCAGGTTGCCGTTTGGAATGTTTTAAACAATGATGGCAGCTACTCACCCAATTACCGTGATCTGTATCCGCAGGTAGATGCCACACAGGTGCCTAATTGCTCAGTAGGTGGCGTGATGCCCACTCTGGCCGGGATAATTGGCTGTATGCAGGCTAATGAGGTTATAAAGCTTATTACAAGTTGCGGTGAGTCCCTTATTGGCAAAGTATTATTATTTGATGCCCAAACTATGCTAAGTAGAGTGATCAAAATTGGCGCATCAACCAAAACGCAAATTATCACTTTGCAGCAAAGCGTTGAAATCCCAACTATTACTGCCAAAGCAGCGAAAGAAGGTTTGGTAAACAATATATTAGAATTGGTTGATGTCCGTACCGACCAGGAGCGTGACGAATTTGACATAGGCGGGATACACTTTGAACTGGATGAGGTAGAAGATAACCTGGATGAATTTAAGCCCGGCAAAACATATGTATTCTATTGTTCGTCAGGTAAAAGGAGCGGGGAAGCTGTAAAATTACTTAAACAGAAATTACCGGGTGTTAGGGCGTATTCTTTGGAAGGCGGGTTAGGCAACTGGAACCGGGATTAAGCGGATTTGTACGATTAATACGATTTTGATTTGCATAGCCATCACTGTAATCAAATCCCTGAATCAGCTCAATCTTACAAATCCCGGTCTATGGATGCGCTGCTACCCAAATCTCGCCATCCTCAAAAAACTCTTTTTTCCAGATAGGTACGGTTTGTTTCAGGGTGTCGATGATATACCTGCAAGCCTCAAAAGCGGCGTCGCGATGCGCGGCGGATACGGCTATAATAACCGGAATTTCACCAACGTGCAGTGTCCCGGTACGATGATGTACAAGCACTTTTTGTACCGGCCATTGTTTAAATGCTTGTTTAGATATCTTATTTATTTCATTGATAGCCATTTTGTTATATGCTTCAAACTCAAGTTTTAATACAGCCTTGCCTTTGGTAGCGTTACGCACGGTGCCGATAAAAATATCTATGCCACCAGAGTCGGGCGACATCACCCAATCAATGCATTGCTGGATGTTTAAAGGTTCGGTATGTATCTCTATCTGGATTTGCATTTATCCTCCGCTTACTGGTGGTATGATAGCCACTTCATCAAGTTCGGTAATAATCAAAACATCTTCGGCATATTCATTATTCACGGCTACCATATAGCTGGCAAGTTGCTTTAGCTTGGTGTATTTCTCTTCAAGCGATAATTTAAGATGGGCAGTACTGGAACCGGCAGGCAATTCCATACTAACCGTCGATGCCCCAAATATGTCTTTAGCAATGCCGAATGCCAGTATATTGATCTCCATAATTTATCCTTACTACAAATATGCAACAATCTTACTCATAACATACATAACATGCTTTGGTTGTGGTAAAATCAGAACAATCTTTACCGCCAAATTGTATATTTGATTATGGCCAACAACGCTGTTCAGCAAATACAGGTTACCCGGGTAATAGATAGCACCAGCGAAGAACTATCCGACGCTATTGCTATCGAAGAACCTTTAGAGATCCGTTTGGAGCACGGCCCGGCAGGGGAGCGCAAAGTGCAGAATATCTCTGTTACCATGCGTACACCCGGCAATGATGCAGAACTGGCTACAGGCTTTTTATTCACCGAAGGCATCATCAAAAATATTCAGGATATCCAAACCGCAGCGCATTGTTTCATAGCCTGTGCTGAAAACCGTGAGAACGTGATACAGGTTAGCCTGGCCGAAAATGTCACCCCACACCTCCAAAATACCGAACGCAATTTTTACACCACATCAAGCTGTGGAGTTTGCGGAAAAGGTTCAATAAACGCTATACGTACAGTTAGTAATTATATTGATATACAGAAATATATAAACTTTATCTCAATGGAAAATTTAACTGTATTGCCGGACAAATTGCGCCTTCATCAAAAGGTATTTGCAGATACGGGTGGCCTTCACGCCTCCGCTTTGTTTACGTTGGATGGCGGGTTGCTATTAGTCCGCGAGGATGTAGGCCGGCATAATGCTTTAGATAAATTGATCGGCGCTGCTATCAAACAATACATCTTACCGCTGGATAAAACCGTATTGCTTTTGAGCGGTCGGGCCAGTTTCGAGCTGGTACAGAAGGCCGCCATGGCAGGCATTAATATTATTGCAACAGTAGGCGCGCCATCAAGCTTGGCGGTGCAGCTGGCACAGGAGTTTAACATTACACTGGTGGGCTTTTTACGCGGACAGCGGTTTAATATTTATACAGCGCCAAAGCGCATTTTAATATCCAGTTATGAAAATTCGTATCAAAAATAACGGACTGCGATACAGACTAACCCGCAGCGAAGTAGCGGCATTTGCCCACGATGGTATATTTAAAGAAAAAGTACAGATAGGCGACGATTCGCTGATCTATATTTTGCAGCGCACGGCAGAGCTACAGCTTTCAGCATCGTTTAAAAATAACATTATTACTATGCTGGTGCCCGAAAGCATGGCTGACGAATGGACAAATACCGACCAGGTAGGTTTTAAAGCCAAACAGGGTGATACGGAATTATTAGTAGAGAAAGATTTTGCCTGCCTGGATGAGGTAGACGAAGATCAGAGCGATAATTACCCCAACCCATTAGCCGCTAAAAACCATGAGTAAAGAAACTAAGGAACAGCCCGCTGCCGAAAACCCGGAAGAACTACATGAATTAAAGGTTACCAAACCTAAAGAATGGGCAGCTGGTATACCTGCTGTAACAGCGGCTTTAGCAGATGTTTTTGAAGAAACAGGCGTTATACGCGGCCCGGAGGCTTTATTTAAAATGAATCAAAAGGGTGGGTTTGATTGCTCCAGTTGTGCATGGCCCGACCCTGACGATGACCGTTCACCAGTAGCGGAGTATTGCGAGAACGGGGCCAAGGCCTTAGCCGAAGAAGCAACTACGAAAAAATTAACCCCCGAATTTTTTGCTCAAAACTCCGTTGCCGATCTGGCTAAGTTGGATGATATGGAGATAGGCAAAAAGGGCCGTATTGCACAGCCTGTATATTTACCCAAAGGTGCTACGCATTACCAGCCTATTAGCTGGTATGATGCTTTTCATAAAATAGGTGATAAACTGAATAATCTGGCATCGCCTGATGAGGCGGCGTTCTACACATCGGGCCGTACCAGTAACGAGGCATCATTTGTTTACCAGCTTTTTGTGCGCGAATTTGGCACCAACAATATGCCCGATTGCTCCAATATGTGCCATGAATCAACCAGTGTGGCGCTGGCTGAGGCCATCGGTATAGGCAAGGGGACGGTTACCCTTAATGATTTTTACGATACGGATGTGATCATTATTGTAGGGCAAAACCCGGGTACTAACCACCCAAGGATGCTTACCGCGCTTGAAAAAGCTAAAAAGAAAGGTTCGAAGATCATTGCCATCAATCCACTGCATGAGGCCGGGTTGATGGGGTTTAAAAACCCACAAACGGTTAAAGGTATCATGGGAATTACCACCCAACTGGCCGATTTATACCTGCAGGTACAAATAAATGGCGATATGGCGCTGTTTAAAGCTTTAGAGAAACTTTTGTATGATGCAGAACAGGAAAAACCCGGAACTGTGTTTGACAAAGAATTTATTAAAAAAAGCACCGTTGGTTACAATGATTTTATTGAAGATATAAAACACTTTGATGTAGATACCCTATGTGCCGCTGCCGGTGTGCCCATTGAGCAGGTAAAACAAGCGGCAGACCTGATCAAATATAAAAGTAAGGTCATTATTTGCTGGGCTATGGGTATTACGCAGCATAAAAATGGCGTAGATATGGTTAAAGAAATTGTAAACCTTACCCTGCTTAAAGGCAGCATTGGTAAGGCTGGCGCAGGTTTATGCCCCGTACGCGGCCATAGTAACGTGCAGGGCAACCGTACCATGATCATATGGGATAAGCCAAAGAAAGAGCAGTTAGATAAACTAAAAGAGATATATGGCTTTACCCCGCCGCAAAAAAACGGGCTTGATGTGGTGGAATCTATCAAAGCCATGCACGACGGTAAGCTGAAAGTGTTTTTTGCCATGGGGGGGAACTTTCTTTCGGCTACGCCTGATACTACCTTTACGGCCGATGCCATGCGTAAACTGGAACTAAGCGTACATGTATCAACCAAGTTAAACCGCAGCCATCTGGTACATGGTGAAGAAGCTATCATATTGCCTACACTTGCCCGGAGCGATAAGGATGTGGTAAACGATGAAGATCAATTCATTAGCTGCGAAAACTCAATGGGTGTGGTGCAAATGTCTAAAGGGATACTAAATCCGGTTTCAAAGGAATTGCTGAATGAAACCCAGATAGTTTGCGAGCTGGCCAAGGCTACATTAAAAGACCGTACGGTGATTGATTGGGACAGGTTTGCCAATAGCTATGATGCCATTCGCGATGATATTGGTAAAGTGATACCCGGCTTTGAAAATTACAACCAGCGCGTACGCTTGCCGGGAGGCTTTTACTTGCCTAATGCAGCCAGGGAAGGTACTTTTAAAACTGAAAAATTTAAGGATAAAGCGCCATTTACCATTACTAAATTACCTGAGCATAAACTGGCCGATGATGAGTATATGATGACCACCATCCGTAGTCACGACCAATTTAACACCACTATTTATGGTATGGACGACAGGTACCGGGGCATCCATAACGAACGGCGGGTGATATTTATGAACCCTAAGGATATAGCCAAAGCAGGATTTATGCAGGGCGATAAGGTAGACCTGTTTAACTATTATGATGATATTGAGCGTGTTGCGCGTTTATTTATTATTGTACCTTACAATATACCCGAACGTAATACCGCAACCTATTACCCCGAAGGCAATGTTTTAGTGCCCATTAACAGCGTGGCCGAGAAGAGCAACTGCCCAACCAGTAAGCTGGTATTTATAAAGATCAGGAAGCATGTGGGGTAGCGTTTTGTTCCATTGTAAAATGGAACAAACGGAACAAGTGGAACATATTGATAAACAGGTGATTAATATTTTTATTTTATCGCTCTACTTAAAGTTTTACTTTCATATATTGATATAAGTATCTATATATAAAGATATTATGAAAAATATGTTTTTGTTCCACTTTGGTAGAAATGGAACAGGAAATGTACGAGAAAAACCCACCAAAAAACGACCTTTATTCGCCCTTTTTCGACTTTAGTTCGGCCTGGTTAGGTTGCCCAAAGCCGGAAATCGACACATGGTAAATTCAGTTAAATATCTTATTTACAGATATTTGCATTTTTAACATCTGTTCCATTTTGTTCCGTTTTAAACGCATAAATTTGCGTTATTTCTTATATGCTTTCAACAGGTCCTCCACCAAAATACCATTAATGGTCATGCCGGTAAGGTTACAATTAGTGATGCTTATGCCGCTTAAATTACAATTATTTATGTTGCTTCCATTCAGGTCGCAATCATCAAATTTTAGGGGGCGGTGTTTAGCATTGGCATCATAATACGGATGGCCTTTGGGTGGCATGCCTATATTGTGGATATAGGCACCGCCCATTTGCGCCCCGTTGATCTCCAGGCCGCTTAAGTTGGCATCAGATATCCTGACGTTTGTGGCCGATACATCATCCATCGTTAAACCGTTAATGCACGACATCCGGATGGTGGAGTTCTCAACCCGGGCTTCGTAAACGTTTAATTGTTTGGCGGTGTTTATAATCTCTATCAATTCCATAATAATTAATATTGGTTGCTATAAAGGTCATTATAATATGGCTGCTGTACAGGGTGTTTTTGCGCCAAAAAAGAGGTAAATAACGACGTTCCTTCCACAGGCTCAGGATGATATTTATTCGCCCCAGGCGGTAATAATAAGGCGCCTGGTACCGCCGTGGTTACGATGTTCGCATAAATAAATACCCTGCCAGGTACCCAATGCCAACCGCCCGTTACGGATGGGGATGGTTACTGAACAGCCCAGCATAGCTGCCTTCAGGTGCGCCGGCATATCGTCGGGGCCTTCATCATCGTGGCGGTAGTCGGGGTCGTTTTCGGGTACGGCTTTATTGAAATACATTTCAAAATCCTGCCGAACGGTAGGGTCGGCATTTTCGTTGATGCTTAATGATGCGGATGTGTGCTGGATGAACACCTGGCAGATGCCCGTTTTAATTTCGTGGAGCTGAGGCAGCGCCTCCATAACCTCATAAGTGATGATATGGAAACCCCGGCGTTTCTGTGGCACGTCAAGCGCTTGCTGAAATATTTTCATAATGGGTAAGATATAAATTCTATGCGGTTTCTTTCACCCGCAACGCTTCGTTTATATACTGCTGCAAGGTGGTTGTTGCTTTAAGCATCGTAGTGCCTTTAGCTTCAGCACCGGTTTTTCCGGCAATAACAAGTTCAGTCATTTCAATAAAATTTTTGATACCATCGGGCGAGAAACCTGTTTTTTTCAAAGTTTTATCCCATTCATCACGCGGAATCTGTTGGGCTTTAACAGCCTTATCCAGTACATCAGCAAAAGCATCGGCAACATCCTGCGTACTATAATATCCGGGGCCAAATAACTCGTATACTTTACCGCTATCATCATTTTTAGTAAGCAGGTCTGCCGCGTATTGGGCAACATCCATGGGCGATACCATCGCTATCTTCATATCAACCGGGTAAAAGCTTGCCAAAACATCCTGCTCTTTAATAGCCGGCAGGTACATCATCCAGTTACTAAAATAATATGCGGGCCGGATAAAGGTACTTTGTATATCCAAACCGTTAAAAGCATGTTCCAATAAGTACGACATGTACAGGTTGCCCGAGTTTTGGCCTAATTGCGCACCTATGGAAGATAAACCTACCATTTTTTGAATACCCGATGCCTGCACCGCCCCGCGATAGTTCTCCAATATCTTTTTGGTATCGGCAATAACATCATCGTTCTTACCGGTTTCGGGGGTTATGGCAAAGAGGGTAGAGCCGCCTTGCATGGCTTTTGTCAGCGCCTGTAAGTCGAAGGCATCTGCAACAGCTACTTCTGCACCCAGTTTTTTTAGCTTACCTGCTTTTTTCTCATCATGAATAATACCCCTAACGGTTTCGCCTTTTTTAATGAGGTTGGCCACAACTGTCAACCCAACCTGCCCTGATGCGCCTGTGATGATATGCATAACGTTGAATTTTTATAATTAATTTGGTTGCTGATAATTACAAGCAAAAATCTTTCCAATAGGTTAATGTCTCCCCAAAACAATCTCATGTTGTATCTGCTTATATCAATAAACTAATTATGACTATGGAATTAAAACCTGCAGAATTGTACAGGAACGAAGCTGTTGAACTTTTAAAGGCGCGTAAACTACCAACTCAGGACTTGCCCGGGTTGCTGAACAACTTTTTTGTAGCGATAGATAATAACGCCGTAGCAGGTGTTGTAGGTTTAGAAGTTTATGGCAATTATGGGTTATTACGTTCTTTGGCAGTTAATACCAATTTGCAAAACAAAGGGATTGGCGCCATATTACTTGCTAAAATACAAACGCTGGCTACAGAGAAAGGGCTTGAGGCAATCTACCTACTTACCGAAACCGCTAAAGATTACTTTGAGTTTAAAGGATACGAACATATTGCCCGTATGGATATCCCGGAAGAAGTAAAGGCTGCATCGGAATTTACGCATGTTTGCCCCGAAACGGCTACAGTTATGCAGAAATCGTTGTAACTTATTGGCTATTAAAACATCTAACCGATATGACAACAAAAGAAACCTTTAACCTGCACGGTAAAAACCTGGTTAATAAAGTTAAGGAGCTTATTGAAGAAGGTAATATTACCAGCATCAGCATTAGCGATAAACACGGTAAAGAGTTAGTGCATTTTCCGTTAACCATTGGTGTGGTTGCTGCGGTTGTAGCGCCGGTACTGGCGGCAATTGGTGCGCTGGCTATATTTGTAGGCGAATGCAGCCTTACGGTTGAACGCGAAGTGACCGGGGAAGAAGAAAGCAAGCCCGAATAACCGATCAGGCCTTTTTTAACTTTATAGTAAACGCCGAGCCCGCACCGGGCTTGCTTTGGGCAGATATGCTGCCGCCGTTTATGGCTACAAATTCCTTACACAATAGAAGCCCCAGGCCGGTGCCGCTTTCGTTGCCCGTACCACGGGTGCTTTCTGTACCCAGGTTAAATATATCCTTTAGTTTATCGGGGGCTATGCCCATACCACTATCGGTTACGGTTATTGCTACCTCATTATTAGTTACTGCCGCATTTATTAAAACCTCGCCACCGCGTTTACTGAATTTGATAGCGTTTGATAAAAGGTTACGGATAATAAACTCGAAATGATCGGCATCGGCCTGCACAACGGTATTGCCGGGTACGTGGTTAATTAATTTAATGGCTTTTGCATCGGCAACGCCCGATAAAAATATCATTGTACGGTCTATCAGCGGGTTTATTTGCAGCGCTGTTTGTTTTAGGGGGATACCTTTTATCTGCATTTGGCCCCACCTGAGCAAGCTGTCAAGCGTTTCTAACGATGCCGTGGTGTTTATTTCCAGGCGTTGCAATATCTGCTTGCGTTGTTCGGGTTCCAGGTCGTCATCTATGATCTGCAACAGGTTGAGTACCGAAATAAACGGCGAGCGAAGGTCATGGCCCAGTACCGAAAACAGCTTATCCTTAACCATGTTAGCGTCCTGCAAATCGGTGTTTGTTTTATGAAGCAAACGGTTAAGCCGGCGGGTTTTAAAATAATAAAAGGCAAATATGATAAGGATAATAACAATGCCCGCCAATATGATCAGTATAGCCTTACGCTCAAGCACCTGTTTATTATTTGCAAAACGTAATTCCTGCACCCGTGCTTTAGATTGGTTTAACTCAAAAGCATCCTGCAGGCTTACTATCTGCTTAGACATTTTCTTGTAAAAGAACTCATCGGCCAGCTGGTATTGCTTCGTACGCGCGTTGTACGCCGCTTTATAATCCTGCTGGTACTCATATATGCCGGCAATGGCGTTCAGCTCGTCAACCTGTTCTTTATAGGCATTCTTGCTTTCAGATAATTGCAGCGCCTGCTTCCAGTAAAACAAGGAGTTGGCCGGGTCGGCCTTACCATAAGTAGTTGCCAGGCCGGTAAGGGTTTGTATCTGGCGGATGTAATTGTTTATTTTCCGCGCTTTCTGCAACGCCGATTTTTGCAGTTCGATAGATGTTTTGATATCGCCTTCTTTGGCATATACGGATGCAAGCGTATTGGTTAAAGTAATGTTTAAACCCTGGTACTGGGGTACGTTGCTTAGCTCAATACCTTTTAACAAATAGGGTTTGGCCTCGGCAAATTTACCGGTTTCGCGGTACGCTATGCTGATGTCATTAAAAAGGTTGAGCGACAGGTTTGAAAAGGGGATGCGGTTGTTTATTTTTTCGGCAGTGTGGTAATAGCTGATGGCCTCGGTGTATTTCTTTTGACCGGCAAAAGCCTCGCCCAAGGTAATATAACTCTCCATCTGGCCCAACAGGTTGCCATTGCGCTGGCTTAGGCTAAGGGATCTTAAAAAAAAGTCGATGGCTTTATCATACTGGCCCTTGCGCAATTCCGTAACCCCCAGCCGGATGTTTTCTGTAGCCATACCTTTTGTATTGCCCGCCTGTTTATAAAGTTCAAGCGCTTTCAGGTATTTCTTTCGCGATTCATCATACTGGCCTAAATTATCATCTATCATACCCAACTGATTGAGCATTAAGGCCTGCCCCGATACGTTTTTTAATTTTTTGGCAAGGTTAAGGCCAATATTTGCAAAATAAGAAGCCGAGTCGGGCTTATCATACCGGTAGCGCGAAACCAGTTTGTTGAAATATTCAATGGTGTCGGCAGGTGGCCGGGTAGCGCATAGCGTTTGCGAAGCAATTGTTAAAAGTATAATTACACTCATACTTTTATAAAAACACAAAGGTATTTGCAAACGCAATTTCAATGCTATAAGTTGTTTTAGCGCCAATAATTAAGGGCTGCAAATATATTGATTTATAAAATTTTTACAGGCTTTTAACGTTCTAAATTTAAAATTTCAGTTAATTTTATTTCTGTATTAATATAATATTATGTTATTGAAAAGTTAACAATTAATCAAACAACTTAACTGTATTTTTGTCATAACAATATAATCTTAAAGCAAATGGTGATCTTAAAAGTTGGTACAGAAAACGAAACCGAGAAGCACGTTGAAATTGTTACGGAAAGAGGTGTTTGGGGCAGTGGCGCATACAAAATTTTTGCCGCGAAACTCCTGAATAAATTTTACCACAAGGATGTACCCCACGAACCTACAGACAGCAACGACCCAAATTTTCTTGGAGAGATAAGCATAGATACAGAAAAAGAGAAATGGGAATACAAAGGCACTAAATTAAAAATGCCCGAGTTAAAAAAGATAGTGGATTTTATATTCGACTATAACGCTCCCGACGCGGTTTATTAACCGCTGACACTCTTTTAATTTACATCGCTTAAATTAAAGTACAGCTTGCTTATAGTTAGTAAAGGTAAGTGCGAAACTTTGAGCGATGTAAATTCTCAAACAATACGGCTTTGCAACCATCTATACCCATGTAAACGGATCGCTGGTTGTGATATAGCTAACCTTTACACCATTTAATTTGGGGCGTAGCCAGTCTGCAAGGTAATCCATACCAGCCTGTTCGCTTAGGGCGTGCCCTAATATAACCAATGCCATTGTAGAGCCCATTGCCCTTGCATCGCGGATATATTCGGCGGTTTCCCATTCAGAGAGTTCGCCAACAACCAAAACATCGGGGTTATCCTTTTCAGCATGCCCAACTTGCTCCTGGCCGCCCCATGCACCTGGTAATAAGGTAACACGGCTACACTTTTGTTGCGGATCGCCAATAATGCGCAGGTGAGCAATACCCAGCGAGGTTTTAAAATGCTGAACCAGCGCCCCTAAGGTAGTGGCAGGAATGGTCATGGTAGCTTCGCCGGTTTTAAAATAGGGTAGCCAGTTGAGCTTTTTTACCGTACCATAGCTGATGAAATCGGGTTTCAGGGAGTGGATATAATCATGAAAGCGCCACACCGTGATGTTGTGCTTTTTAAGCAATGCCTGCTTTTGTTTAACAATGCTGTTGTCTTTAACCCAATCGGGGTTATCGGTATGGTTATAAAATGTGGGTTCGTGCGCTATAATAAAGTTTGCATTTAGCTTTGCTGCCTGCTTTATCAGATCAACGGTGGCAAACATGGTGGTTACTATACCGGTAACTACCTGGTCTGCCGAGCCTGATTTGAGCGTATCCACCGTACCCGGAATAGGCGAGAGGTTGCCCTCCTTCATGATCAGGTCAATAACCTGCTGAACGGTATATGGTGCCTGGGCAGATAATAACCCATCTGCAAGTGCAGGTTTAATGGATAGCAAAGCTAAGCCGCCAGCTGATATAGCCGAAGTGGCGATGAATTTTCTGCGTGATAGGGTGTTATTAGCTGGCTTCATGATTTGGGATTAATGTATGCAATATATTAAATATGCCTGTTAGTTTATATTTGTTTTTGGCAGAACAGTTGCCGTAATTTAATGTTGATATATATATGGCAAACTCAAAAAACATTTTAGCGGCAACCGGCCCCGATGATGGCGATAACCTTTCGGTAGCGGGGGGCATTTACCGCATACTGGTGAGCGGCAAACAAACCAACGGCGAGTTCGCGGTGATAGAAATGTCGGTACCGGCAGGGGGCGGACCGGGGCCGCATGCGCACGCAGGTTTCCAGGAATCGTTTTATGTGATAGAGGGAGAGGTGGAAGTAAAAACCGAAGAAACAACCTTTACGGCAACAAAGGGCGCTTTTGTGAATATCCCGCTGGGCGGTATGGTGCATTGTTTCAAGAACAAATCAAACAACCTGGCCAAATTACTTTGTACCGTTGTGCCCGCCGGGCTCGAAGAAATGTTTTTAGAAATAGGCAAACCCGTAAAGGCGGGTGAGTATATAACCCCGCAGCCTATGGACGAAGAAACGATAAAGAAGTTTACCGCAATTGCCGAACGGCACGGGCAAAAACTTTACCCGCCAGATTATTTGGGATAGGCTTATTCTGAATCCCCGTCTTCTGGCTCCTCAGTTTTTTCGGGCTTTATATTGGCCTTTAGCATTACGCGGCCTTTTTTGGTAAGGCCGTAGGTTTCTTTTTTGCCTTTACCATCAGGTTTAAAAATATCTATCAGGGTGTATGATCTTAGCTGTGCCAGTTCGTCTTTTGTAAGATTACCCGCCGAGCCTGTGGTGGCTATTTTATGTAATGCGGTAACTATATCTTCATGTTTCATAGCTGCAAAATTAGGGATTAAAACCGTTAAACTTGCGTTTACTTAACTTCCATCACTTTAAAGTCCTCAAAAGTAACGTCAAAATGCTGTTTACCGGGAGCGGCGGCTACCATGCCTATCATAGCCTTTACATTGGGCGGGAAGTAGGCCAGACGCAGCATATCGTATTTTACGCCATCAAAAGAATATTTGATCTCTACATAATCGCCTTTGCGCAACAACTTCAGCCAAACTGATTTTGGGCTGTCATGCCTCGGCACTACAGACCAATCCGACACCTCGCGGGTAACCACCGCGCTTACATTCTGCACACCATCAACATACTCGATACCGGTTTTTATCCAGTTTTTATTATCAATCCGCACCATCAGGCCAGCCTGGTGAAAAAGTTCCTGGTATGCACCGGTGATTTTTACGCTTGCCTCAAAGTTGCCCGCCTGTTCTGTGTAGTAGAAGGGGCCGTTATCCCTTTTGAAACCATAGTGGGTTACCTGCCAGTAATCGGTGCCGGGGTCAACTGTCATTTTTAGGGTGTTACCTTCAATAGCCGATTTTACCGGTTTACTATACCATTTCATAGTGGTTAGGGATTGTGCAAATGTAACAGAACAAATAAGTGTGAATATAACAAGCAGGGCAGATTTTTTCATGCCCAAAGCTATCAACTTTATAATAATTACAGACATGCTGTTACCTATATATAAATCAAACCCTTTATAAGTAATACAGCTTTATTTATAAAGTGGGTGTTTTCACGGTATTTTATAAAATATAAATTTTAGAACTTTAATAAAAGAATGTAAGGAATCATTTTAGAATTAAAACTTAAAATCTGTTAAAAATCACGGTAGATATTTAGCGCGGTAGATTGAATTTAATCTAATGGTGATGCTAATTATGTATTGACAATCAATTTATTATAATTAAATTACTGCCACTAACCTTATCATTATGACTGTAACACAATTAACAAACCGAATACGGCTTTTAGCCGGTTCTGTTGTAGGTATTTTGCTCTTTAACGGCAATTATGCAAATGCCCAACAGGGTCAGCAAGGCCAGAACTCGGAGTTAATTGTCACATATGATTTTGCTACACCCGAATCAAAAACAGAGATTCCGTTTGATAAATATTTCACGTTACAAATACTCCACTTTAACACAGAGCAGATTCAGGAAATCCGTGTTTACGAGGCAATGTTTTACAATGGGAGGCGCATACTTAAAAGAGATGTAAAAAAAGGAAACATTAATACTCCTGTTATTGATTTTATTGTAGAAAAAGATGAAAGAAAGGTAAAGCATGATACCTTACTGCTCTATTTCCCACCTATAAAACCCGATAAAGAATTTGAAATAGCAGTAATACGGGGTCTTACCAAAAATAACCTTGTAACAGCAATGAATTTGAACGAGGCCATTTTTAATAATTCACCAGATGCCCCGGATTATTTTAAGCAATTGCATAAGGGGGTGATAGATGATGCTCTTAACCTCATCGTGCTAAAAACAAACAGTTTAGCCCTATATAAAGATAAGTTCAAATATAAATTTGAACCCTATTATAAGAAACTTAAAGCCCCCGCCAATTTCCCTTCTGCCCCCTTCTTGTCAATCGGAGATTTGAATGTAATGAACGAGGGTTTTACACAAACAGACATGAAGTTTAAGTGGGGCCACATTCCCGCCCGGCTGATCAATGATGATAAAATAGATGATATGTTTGCAGGTTACCTCCCTGCCGATTATGATTCAGCAACAAAACCAGCAGGGGCTATAGATTTTAAAGGGCGCGTTAATAACCTCTCAAAATCTATTGCATCTATGGATACGATATACAGGTATCTGAATACCTATATATCTATAAATGATAAACCAGCTTTCCGTTGCATGCTACTTATTATTGAAAATGCCATTAAACGCCTTCGTGCGAATAAAGAATTTATTAATACGGAGTCTACAGCTCTGACTAATGCAATTCAGACAGATACGGATTTGGAAGAGATAGAGGTAGTTGTTGGCGGTACAAAAGCTAAAGACATTAAAACGCAGGGATCAAATATTTTCACCCTTGACCTCGGCCTGGCAACTATAGGTTCCTGGAACTCAAGAAACCAATTCGCGGCTTTACCTAAATTATATTATGGTGTAAATATATATTTCAGGCCTATAAATAAAAATACACGCCGCGAAAATATCCCAACTGGGTTACCGGCCAACCCCATTGAAGGGCCCGATTACAATATAGTAGCGCAAAGAAGTATCTGGCAACATTTGAGCCTTACTATAGGGTTAACCACCGGTGGCTATCGTAATACGGAGTTTGATAATTTATACAATAACACCACCTTACTTATTGGTGGTGGTTACCGTTTTTACCGTGCTTTTAAAGTTACAGCCGGGGCAGCATTTCTCAGACGGGCCTCTAATAACCCGGTAATTACCGATAAGGGAGTTTTTGTAGGCCCTTTTGTTTCCTTTTCGGCCGATATAGATCTGGTTCAAACAATTAAAGACATTATTAACCCGCTATGGAAATGAGAAAGATATTATGCATAATAAGCTTATTGGTTTTTATAAGCTGCCAAAAAGATTTAAAAACAAAAGATATTATCTCTGATCTTAAAGTAACCCCGAATGTGGTTGACGCGGATGGATCTTCACTTGTTTCGGTAAGTGTTGTATTAAATGACCGTGCTGCAACAGATAAGCGCAACGTTGTATTTACCACTACCGGCGGAAACTGGATTGACGGCAAAAATGGTAAAATTACGGTAACGGCAACCTACCAGGACGGAGAAATATTAGCCAAGGCTAACCTTACAGCACCGGCCAGTGCTGGTATTATCACTATTACCGCTGCATCAGAATCAACTACCCTAAATGGCGACTATAACCTTAGCGCAACGGTTACTGCAAATAAAGTTGAACCGACAGTTATTAAATTGGAACCATCCTCTTTTGGTATTGGCGCTAATTTTACTACCGAGGATACTCTTGTAGCAAAGATTACAGGTTTAAATAACAACAATGCCTCAAAAGGGGTAACAGTACTTTTTGAAGATTTGAATGGCAATAACCCTGCAGGCGGGCGTTTTCGTGCTGTTCAAGCTACTTCAGGGGCGGGTTCTACTGTTTCGGCAATATACGGCGCCCCCGCATTAAGTATTGGCACACCAATAACTATCAGAGTAACTGTGTTGGATAAAAATTCCGTTAAAACAACAATTAGTGACGCAACCACCTTAACCATAAATAAATAAATCATGAAAAAGTTAGATGATGAAACCCGGAAAAAGTTAGATGATAAGTTTGATGATATTTATAATGACTTTCACGAAGTGTTAAAAAAACATGGGTTTGGCGAAGTTTCTTTTACCTCCATTCATTTTGGAATGCCGGTGGAGGGTGACGATTGCGGATCAGGAAGGAAGTGGAGGCTCGATATCTCGCGAGATCCTGCAGTTCTTGTTTGTATCTGATGCAACTATAGTAAAAGCCCGATGTGAACTTATCGGGCTTTTATTATTTAGAAGTGATATAATTTTTAATTAATATGCTGAAGGATGTATAGATTAACCTCATCGTGATAAATTATCCTGATTTAGTTGGCGGGTAACTGAAGTGTTTTTTAAAGGCATATGTAAAATGCGAAAGGTTTTCAAAACCAACCTCAGCATAAATTTCAGATGGTTTTCGGTTTTGTTCCCGTATCTGGTAGTGTGCCAGTTCCAGTCGCTTTTGGGTTAGCCATTTTTGCGGGGTGGTAGCAAAGTTCTTCTTAAAATCGCGCTTAAAGGTAGTGAGGCTGCGCCCGGTAAGGTAACCAAACTTCTCCATGGTCATGTTAAACATAAAGTTCTTTTCCATAAAATCGGTCAGGTTTATTTTGCCCGGTTCGCTAAAATTGGCCAGCATACTGTCTATATCATTATCAATAACCCTCAGGATGTTGATGGCCTCTTCTATTTTTAATGAAGCAATGTTTTCTGGCAATCCTTCTTTCAGGTCAAAGTAGGGGATCAGCGATGCCAGGCAGCTTTCCAGCAGGGGGTGCTTGCCAAAATTACGGATGCTATGGGTATGCGAAAGTCTCCCTTTAGGCTTATTGCGGGTATAAAACTCCTTTAACCGGGGTATAGACAAGTGCATCACTACCGTTTTATGTGGCAGGCCATCCTTTGGGTAGTTAATAATGGTAGCAAGTTGGTTCCGGGGGATCAGGAAGATATCGCCCGCGCCAAAATAGCTAACCGAATCGGCCATTACAATTTTGGTTTCGCCCGATATAAACCAGATCAGCATATGGTTATCAAACACCACCTCCGTTCTGAACGATTTATCCTCATAGCAAGATAGCTTTATCTCGGGGGTTAAATACTGTGATTGATATTCCATATGCCGGTCAAGTTACAAATTACACTTAAAATTATGCAGTTATTACTTCGCTGCAAATTTTACACTGGTCATTTCTTCGCTTAAATCCCATAGCTTTTGCGCATTTACAGCATTAACAGCATAGGGCTGTACGCCGCGCAGGCTCAATGGCTCTGCATAGTTATGAGCTATGTTGCCAAGGTCAAGTTCGGCTACTTCGGCATTCTCGCAATATACACCGCCCACGTTATTAAGCTGCGGGTTTGTAGCGCACCAAACCGATGTGGCTGCACCCTGCGGAATGGTTTTGAGTGTTGCCGCTACTTCGGGCTTTAAATTGCCATCAGCATCATGCGTACCCATTTGCTTAAATAGTTCAATAGGGGCAACCCTGCCCAGGTCGGTGTCTTTTACCGAACCCGGATGCACTGCGAAAGCGCGAACGCCAAAATCTTTACCCCGATGGTCTAATTCGACCGTGAAAAGATTGTTTGCTGTTTTTGATTGGCCGTAGCCCTGCAAGGTTTCGTAATCGCGATGCTTAAAATTCGGGTCTTCAAAATTAAACGGGGCCATTTGGTGCCCGTATGATGATACGTTTATAACCCTTGCGCCATTTGCCCTTTTTAACGCTGGCCAAAGCCTTGCAGTAAGCTGGAAATGCCCAAGGTGGTTGGTAACCAATTGCGATTCATAACCTCGCGCATCACGGCGAAGCGGTACCCACATGATGCCGGCATTGTTGATAAGCAGGTGAAGCGGGTTGCCGGTTTCCAGGAAATGGGCCGCAAATACATCTATCGATGCGGGGTCCATCAGGTCCATAGCTTTAATGCTTACATTTTTGATGCCTGTTAGGTTATCCGCTGCTTTTTTAAGGTCGCGGGCGGGTACAATAACTTTTGCACCGGCCAATACCAAAGTTTTTACAGTTTCTAAACCTATGCCTGCATAGCCGCCTGTAACAATGGCTGTTTTGCCGGTAAGGTTTATCCCTTTAATAACATCGTTGGCTGTTGAGGTTGCTGTGAACCCCGAATTGATTGGCTGCTGTAATGCGCCATTATAATTGTCTGTTAAGTGTTCCATTTTTATTTTTTTTGATAGAACAAATGTAGACGGGGAAAACCTTATTGATTTTGTTTTAAAGGCCGATATATTTTGTTTTAAAGACCATTTAAGTGGGTCCATAAAAAAGCCCGTACTGTAATGTATCGGGCTTTTAATATTAATGGTTGCTTATGTTAGTGCCACATGGTGCCAACCAGGCCTAAAACAATACCCATCCAAATTGCTACGATGAAGCCAATAAAACTTAACGCGTAAGCCACAATTGTTTTCCAGCCGCCATGTGAGCGTAAAAAATCCATCAGGTAATACCATACACCGCCTGCAGCACCAGCCAGCGGAGTAACAATCAGGGGGCGTAACATCCAATACTTTGGCCAATTGGGGTGGGAGTGATTAAGTACCGGGAGTATAAAAACCAAGATCACCGCTAAGCCGATAACCCAGCCAATAAGTATCAGCTTAGTTAAAGTGAATTTGTGATAGGGTTGGGGTGGTAAGTTTTCTGCCTGTGTCATAACAATTAGTTTATGGTTTTTCTAATAATTCAAAGGTAAGTAAAAGTACTTTGCATTTCAAAGTAAATATATAAATATTATTTCGTGTAAGCGGAATTGTCATTCCAATATGATCTTTTAAAATAACAGAACGTACGTTCCGATATCGTTATATATTTGCGGAACGATTATTCCGATTAACAAAATGATCGCTCACAAAAATGAAAAAATTAGAAAATAAAGTAGCAGTAGTAACCGGCGCCTCTAAAGGTATTGGCGCGGGTATAGCCAAAAGCCTTGCAGCAGCAGGCGCATCGGTTGTGGTAAATTATTCGTCATCAAAAGAAGGTGCCGATAAAGTTGTTGAAGAGATTGTAGCAGCCGGCGGTAAAGCCATTGCTGTACAAGGCAGTGTATCAAAACAAGCTGATGTTACCCGTTTGTTTGAAGAAACCACAAAAGCATTTGGCCCTACAGATATCCTGGTAAATAATGCCGGCGTATACGAATTTGGGCAGATAGAACAGATCACCGAGGAGCATTTTCACAAACAATTTGATACCAACGTGCTAGGCCTGTTATTAGCCACACAAGGTGCTGTAGCAAACTTTAATGCAAATGGTGGCAGCATCATCAACATCGGTTCGGTAGTGAGTGCTATTACCCCGGTAGGCAGCGCTGTTTACAGCGCAACAAAAGGCGCGGTTGATGCTATAACCCACGTGCTGGCTAAAGAGCTTGGGTCAAAAAACATCAGGGTGAACTCAATTAACCCGGGTATGGTAGAAACCGAAGGTACACATGCCGCGGGCTTTATTGGCAGCGATTTCCACCACGAAGCGGTTAAAACCACGCCATTGGGCAGGATCGGTCAGCCGGAAGATATCGCGCTGATAGCAGTTTTCCTTGCATCAGAAGATTCGCGCTGGTTAACAAACGAAACCCTGCTTGCAGGCGGCGGCGTAAGATAATACCCTCTTTTTAATAAGAACTTTTAAATGAATAGCTTTGCTTAATTTTAAGCAAAGCTATTCCTGTTATGGCAAGAACCAAAGATTTTGATGAAAACGAAGTGCTGGCTAAAGCGGTTAACCTTTTTTGGCTTAAAGGATACAATGCTACCTCCATGCAGGACCTTGTAGACGAGCTGGGTATCAGCCGGTCTAGTCTGTACGATACTTATGGGGATAAACACACCTTGTTTATAAAAGCCCTGGAGAGTTACCAGTGCACCAATACCGGCAAGTTTGTCCGGATCATTGAAGCCAATACCTCGGCAAAGGAAACCATAAAGGCTTTGCTGGATTTTGTTGTTTGCGGACTGCTGAGCGACAAAAGCCAAAAAGGTTGCTTTATTGTAAACGCGGAAGTAGAGGTAGCCCTGCATGACAAAGAAGTTAGTGAGATGATCCAAAAGAACGATCAGCATATGGAAGATGCGTTTTTCCGGGTGATTGAGAAGGGGCAGGAGAATGGCGAGATCGCTAATACACAAAGTGCCCGTGCACTGGCGCGATTCGTGTTCAATACGGTAAAGGGTATACAGGTAACCGCGAAATCAACCACAGAGCGGGCCGTTTTTGACGATATTATTAATTCGGCGTTGGTGGTGTTGGGATAGAGTGCAGACGGTTTAATGTGCCGATATGCTTACTAATTCGCCGTACATTGAGTAGTCTTATCTAAATAATAGTTGTTGGTGACAACACCAACAACAGCGGGAAATGTTTATATCTATTACTTCTTTATAAAATTGAGTAAATAATTAGCTACTGTTTGTGTCTCTTTTTGTGAAAAACAGGGCTTAAAATAGTTAACATAACTAAGCAGATTATTTAAGGTCAAAACTTTTACGTATTGGAACTCTTCGACTGGTTTATGATTTATTAAAACAATCAGATTTTTTATGGGGATTTTTCTAGCTCCCCAATGATGTTGTTTTAGGGATAATTTAACATTTGAAATTTCCCGATTCAATATTTTATATAAAGCAAAATTTGCCCTTTTTATTTGCTGAACAGGAGAATGCAGTTTTAGGTCATTTAAAGAATATTGACTCCAGTTTTTTGTTTCTATCAGAAAGATACCAGCCGGTGATAATAAGATATGATCAATTTGAATAGACTTTATGTAATCATTTTCTTGTAGATTATAAATGGGCGGATGAAACCTGCAAGTAAAATCATTGATTAAAATATAATCGTCAGATAGCTTTTCTAATTCTCTAACCACCTTTTGTTCACCCAATGCCCCATAAATAGATGTATTTATCTGGTCAATTATGCCCTTTTCATTATCAAGTTTATGTAATTGCGGCAAACTGCTTTTCATTACCGCATCTTCAAAGTACGAAGAGATATATTGATAACGGTTGTTTTTATTGTTATAATTATTTGTTAACTGCTTAACCGAATTTTCAATTTTGAAATTGAAAAAGAGTTTGTTATAGAGGATCCTTAACTTAAGAACGACTTTTTTGATATAGTTTATAAGCTTTTTAATAATATTAGAAGGGCCAGAAGGCAGGCTATCTAATATGTTCTTTAAATTCTCAAGTTCCAACAGTAGCAGTTGCTCAACTTCATATCTCTTTGTTTTCATAGAACAATCTAATTGAACTATTTCAACACTAAGCGCACTTTTTTCTTGTTCAATCAGTAGTTTATGATCTGATAGGATTTGTTGACGCGCAACCAGATAGTTCTTTTGGAAGAGAATTAACTCATTTAACGATTTATACTCATTGATTTTATGTCTATTCAAATGCGATTTTATTGTCGTTAAAGAACCTACTTGATTATAAACCTGACACATGCTTTCTTCCAAATATTTATATCAATCGCCGCGCTTATTGTACGAGATGCTACTAAACGAAGATACATAAATCAGTAATAATGAAATAGTTTGTATAGAAAATTGGATATAATGGGAAAATACGTTTCCTCCAACGAAAAAGGTGATTGGTTTTTTAACCCTTGTTAGTGTCCTCACCAACAAGCCGCTATGCATTTTAAACAACCTTATCATAAATCATCAATCCTTTCCAAAATAATGCTAATTTTAATGCAATCAAGCAGGAGGGCAACTCGGCTGTTACCCAGCTTATAATCTAAAAGGTTTATACATGAAAAGGTCTGTTTTAGTGCTGTTTTTACTTATCTCTTTATCGGCTCACTCGCAAAGCACCATTAATAATTATAAATATGTACTGGTGCCCGAAAAATTCACACAGTTTAAGGAACCTTATCAAAACTTACTAAAAAGCCTAACCAAAGGACTTTTGGAGGATAAAGGGTTTACCGTTTATTCTGAAAATGCGGGCATACCACCTGAAGTGGCTAACAATAAATGCCAGGCGTTAAAAGCCGACCTGTTGCAAAAAGGCGGGATGCTCACCACCGAGATAACGCTTTTATTAAAAGATTGCCAGGGAAATGTTGTTTACAAAAGCAATACCGGCAAAAGCCGCGAGAAAGATTATAGTACCGCTTATAATATGGCATTAAGAGATGCCTTTACATCTGTTTCATACACTTACAGCGCGCCGGCCACTGAGGCAGTTCAGCCAACTGTTACTGTAGCAGCAGCGCCCGTACCAACAGCTGTGGTTGTGCCTGTAAAACCACAGGTAATGGCTTCAGCAACTCCTGTACAAGCAGCCGAAACAGTAACCAGCCGCCCGGCAGGTACGTTGTATGCCCAGGCAATTGCCAATGGTTATCAATTGATTGACACCACCCCCAAAATAGTTTTAACCCTCCTGAAAACCTCTGCAGAGAACTATTATATAGCCAGTAATGCAGAAGCCAACGGCATAGTGCTTAAAAAGGGTGAAGACTGGTTTTTTGAATATTATAAGGGCGGCAAGCTTATTTCTGAAAAGCTACTGGTTAAATTTTAATTATTCCCGCCCTTGTTGGTTGTTGTACTTAAACTCTTTATTATAAAATAAATTGAGGCTATAAATACAATCAAATAAACAATTGCCAACCCTGTTTTCTCGAATTTTAAGTTTTCAAAATCGAATTGCTTATACAAGGTTACCCCTAAAATGATTGCTACAATAGTGAAAGTAAACAACGGTGCTTTATTCTTTTCCATATATTTTAATGTTAATGCTTTATTGCCAATTCAATTAATGCTCTTGAAAGATCAACCCGCCTGTTTCATTGCAAAGCATAAAAATATAAGAATTTCAAAAAAATATTTAAACTAATTTAATTATCCCGCTGGTTTGTAATACTGAACAAGTTAACAGGAAATGAGTTATTAAATAACCTGCCTTTAATTACCAACCAATATTATACAGCATGGAACTTATTAATAATATCAAAGAGGAGATAGCTCAAACAACTTTTGATAACATACCTGGCGAGAGTTTGGTAAAAGCAGTTATACATATTTCCATGCTAACTACATACAACGAGTATGCCGCGGTGTATTTTATGGAAACTCAGATAAAGGTATTTCATTTGATGCCAATTATCCGGATGCAAGGGGTGATGAATTGTTGGATAGACTGTTTATCAGGCTGCGCGAGGAAATGTATAGGTTAACGCCCGGCAAAGGGGCCTGGTATAACGCGCAATTCATGATTACGCAAGATGGTGAATATACAATAGCGTATGATTATGACCACCAGCCCAATTTTGAAATGATACCGGATAATGAGGAATATAAAATTGACACCATAGCGTTTCCAAGGGATGAACAGTCAACCCCAGCCTGGCTAAAAACAATATTAGAACAACCCAATCGCCGCACTTAACATCAATCAGTTAACCAGGCCTTTTTTAAACTGGTTAGGGCTTACACCCGTTTCCTTTTTAAAAAGCCTCGAAAAATAGGGCAGGTTTTCAAAACCCAGCTCGTAGGCAATGTCAGATACCCGCTGATCATCACTTTTAAGGCGGTTCTTGGCTTCGTTTACCAGGTAGATATGGATCAGTTCCATGGCGGTTTTGCCTGTCTCCTGCTTCAGCATATCGCTCAGGTAGCGCGATGATAAGTTGAGTTGCGATGCCAGTGCATGCACCGTTGGCAAGCCCTGCGCAAGCAATAAACCATTCGCAAAATAAGCAGCCAGGGCGTCATTAAATTTCGATACCGTTTTGCCCGATAACTGGGTGCGGTTTATAAACTGGCGTTTGTAGAACCGCTGTGAGTATTTTAGTATCGAATCGATATGCGTCAGCATAATATCCTTGCTGTATTCGTCGGTATTGTTCTGGTATTCTGCCTCTATTTTGTGATAAAGGTCCCAAATGGTTAACTCTTCTGACGGCGAAAGGTGCAGCGCTTCGTTGGCCTCGTAATCAAAAAAAGCATATTTATTGATCTCGGTATGCAGAAAATGGCCATGGAAAAAATCCTCATGAATAAACATGATGAAGGCGTCTTCCTCATATTCCACGGTCTTAAACTCAATAACCTGCCGGGGTTTAACAAACATCATACTGCCGTTATCGTGGTCGTACTTGGTACGGCCATACATAATAACGCCCGATTTTATCTTTTTAAACCCGATCATATAAAAATCGGATGTAAACTCCCTGTCGCCAATGCTGCAATTGCGGGTACACCTGTGTATGCTGAAGAGTGGGTGTTCCGGCATGGGGAAACCGTTGTAACGGTGCATATCGGCTAAATTTTTAAAATGCTGCATGGTTATATAAATTACACAAATCTACGCCGTATTACGGCGTAGATCAGTCAGGGTAATATCATTAAAACAGGTTATTTTCCGTGTGCTGCTGCTGCCACTTCGTTCCAGTTCTCCCATTCGGCAAAACGGCCTTCGTAAGTTTGTTTAACCCATGGGTAAGCCATCTTACCAAGGAATAAACGCAAGGGTGGGGTGTCGCTGTCAATCAGTTTCAGCACCGCAGTTGTAGTAGCCTCCGGAACGCCGAAAATATCATCTGTTAAACCGGCCTGGAAAGCAGCCCGCACAGCATCATACTCGGGCATAGCAACGGTTTGTGCAGACGAAGCGCCCGCCCAGTCGGTTGCAAAACCATTAGGTTCTATTAGTGAAATGTTAATGCCAAAGCCTTTTACTTCGGCAGCCAGGGTTTCGCTTAAACCCTCTACCGCAAATTTTGAGGCATTGTATAAACCCAGCACCGGTAAGGTAACCAACCCTAATACGCTCGAAACCTGGATGATGTGGCCACGGCCTTGCTCGCGCATTACAGGGAGTACGGCTTGTGTTAGCCATAGCAACCCGAAAAAGTTAGTTTCTATCTGCTCGCGCGCTTCTTTCTCGGTAGTTTCTTCAATGCTGCCAAACAGGCCATAACCCGCATTGTTGATCAGCACATCAATGCCTCCGAAATGTTCTTTAGCTTTTTGGATAGCTGCGATATCCGCCGCACGGTCATTAACATCCAGTTGCAGCGGTAAAATGTTATCACCGTATTTGCTTACCAGGTCATCCAGTGCGCTTAGGTCGCGTGCTGTTGCTACTACTTTATCGCCTCGTTGCAAAAGTGCCTCGGCCCATAATTTACCGAAACCACGTGAGGCGCCGGTAATAAAAATTGTTTTTGCCATTGTTGTTGTTTTAAAATGTTGAGGCAAAGTTATATGGGCCGATGCCGGGCAGTTTATACAGAAGTAGGTAACATTGATACATTTTACCGCATTGCCGAAAATACAAGGCGTGTAAGGTGTTTATTGAAAATATTATCCGGAAAAATCTGAATAATCCATATCTTGTTTCGATTTTAAGGGGGCTATTTCACCTCAAATCGAAACCTTATTAATTGCTATATACGTGTTAGATACTATTACCTGCAAGAATTGCACAAGCCCGGTTACAGATAAATATTGTTCGAATTGTGGCCATGCCAGATCATTAAAAAGGGTAGATGCGCATTACGTGTCGCACGAAATTCAGCACCTGCTGCATTTCGAAAAGGGGATCTTATATACGGTTAAGGAACTTTTGATCCGCCCGGGAAGAAGCATCAGAGAATTTATTGCCGATAACCGCAACCGCCTGGTAAAACCCATCATTTTTATCATTATCACCTCGCTCATCTATTCTACCGTTGATCATTTTTTTCATGTAGAAGAGGGGTATGTGAGTTACAAGGGAATGGAAAATTCGGCGATAACCAAGATCTTTACCTGGATACAGAACCATTATGGCTACGGCAATATCATCATGGGGGTATTTATCGCGCTTTGGCTGAGACTGTTTTTCAGGAAGTATAATTATAACTTTTTCGAGATATTGATCCTATTATGTTTTTCGATGGGGATTGGGATGTTGGTTTTTTCCGTTTTTACCATTGCAGAAGCTTTGTTAAAGATTAGGTTAATGCCAATAGCAGGGGCTATAGGAGTAGTTTATTGTACCTGGGCTATCGTTCAATTTTTTAATGGAAAAAAGATATCGGATTATGTAAAGGCACTATTTGCCTATATACTGGGGTCGATGACATTTATGGTGGCTGCTTTATTGCTTGGGGTGTTGATAGATGTGGTTGTTAAGCATTAAAAGAAATTAAACAAACACACCTTTACAGTGCTTACCATCGCCTGCCTATTAAAAAAGCGATCAGTGTACTCCACCTGATCGCTTTTTTTGTGCTTCTATAAACTCTCCCCGAGCATCGGTCATAATCAACCCTTCATTTGTCGCATATACACCCTACGCGTTAGGGCCTTATTATTGAGATTTGTATCGTAGCAAAACAAATTTTTTAACAAATTATAACAGGAGGGAATATCAGATGAGAAAAATTATTGTTTTATCCTTTATTACGTTAGACGGCGTAATGCAGGCACCCGGCGGCCCCGAAGAAGATCCATCAGGTGGTTTTAAATACGGCGGCTGGACCGCGCCTTACGGCGACGAGGCTTCGGGCAAGGCCATGCAAAAACAACTGGAACCGGCAGATCTTCTTCTGGGCAGAAAAACATACGACATATTTGCGTCTTACTGGCCCCAGCACGCGGAGCATTGGCCCGGCGTTAATGAGGTTACAAAATACGTACTCTCCAATACAGTAAATAAGTCAGACTGGAACAACTGTGTGTTCCTTACAAGTGTGGAAGATATTAAAAAGCTTAAAACCTCAGAAGGTGCCGACATTAAAATTTGGGGTAGCAGTGAACTTGTGCAGCTACTGCTAAAGCATAATTTAGTTGACGAGTTCTGGCTTAACATTCACCCTGTAATATTGGGCAAAGGTAAAAAGCTGTTTGACGACAGTGCAGTACCGGCAGCATTTACAATTGCTGAAAGCACAGTTACCCCAAGCGGCGTTATCCTGGTTAATTACAAAAAAGCAGGTGAAGTGAAGACGGGTACTGTGGGTGAAGACTAGGAATAAACATTGAATATATATATCGCTGGACAGCGTGATTGAGCATGATGAAGAAGGCTGCATTAGAAAACAAAAAAGCCCTATGCGGATATGCATAGGGCTTTTTTTGAATAAAGATTAACTAAAATGGCATTAGGTGTTTTGCGCTGTATATAGCAATGTTAGCGACACTTAGTACTTTCCGCTCGCCATTATACACATTAAGCCTGTATTGCTGGTACTCGCCATACAAAGTTGTTTCAGAATTCGGTACTTTAACCAATGTAACATTTTGTTCTTTGATCTCATCTGTGAGTCTATTTAGCTCTTCACTACTCGAAGCAAAGTAACTTATCAGGTATGCAGCGTTGTTATAATAACTTATAATAACCCGGAACGTGCCTCTTTTATAGCGGAGTGTATGTGCATTTTTCACTGGCCCGTTAACATTTGGAGAGAAAACAGACCCTTTATTTTCAAAGGAATATCCATGCTCTAAAAGGATAGAATCCAGTTGCTTTTTGCCCGGCGGATTATTTAAAATATTAACTAACTCACTAAAAGTAAATCCCTTAAAAGATTGAGTATTAGTTTGAGCACGAATTGAAGTGATCAATAAAAATAGTGACATAAAAAGCAAACGTTTCATTACAGTGTGGGGTGAGTTTCTGCGAATTTAAAGGTAAGTATTTATGCGACTAAAGCTGACACGGATCTGATATTGTGAATTTGGCCAATTAGGATTCTCATAATGGTTTGCGTTAAAACAACAAAGCCCGATATTTTCATATCAGGCTTTGTGTCGATTCATTTTTAAGTACTCAGAGCGGGAATCGAACCCGCACTCCTTTAACGGGAACAGGATTTTAAGTCATGTTCCTTTCGGTTTTATCCGAGGCAAAACAGGCTTATTTGTGCTTTAAAGGCCGTTTTTATATTATATAAAGCCGCATAATGTTGATAAAAATCGCCATTTGTTTCACCAATGTTTCACCCGTTTTTCGTATCTTAGTATCAATAAATCAGTAAGATATGGCTTCGATAAAGGTACGGTTGCGCGAACGTGAAAGCGCTAATGGCGAATATGCGATTATTATACAAATCCTCAAAGACCGCAAAAAGTCGGTAATCACTTTAGGGCATTCAGTTAAAGAAAGTGATTGGGATGTTAAAAATGCTAAAGTAAAAAAATCGCACCCCAATTCAGCGTGGCTGAATAACCTGATTGCAAAGCGTGTTGCCGAGGCTAACGATAAGCTTATCCAGCTTGAGGTGAATAATACCGATACATCCGTACATGTCATTAAACGCGCCGTAAAAGCGGCTAAAGATAATACGTTTTTCAAGCAGGCGGACTTATACATTGCACGTCTTGAGAAAGCAGGAAACTTCAACCGGGTTTCAGCAGAAAAACCACGTGTAAAGCGCGTAAAGGAATTTCTGAATAACCGTGACGTACATTTCTCTGAAATAGATGTAACGTTCTTAAAGGACTTTAAAACGTGGCTGAAAAGCACCCGGACGATTACGGAACGCACGGCGGTCAATCATTGGGTGGTTATCCGTTCTATCTATAATCAGGCGATAGCGGATAAACTGGTTGACCCTAAATATTATCCATTCGGTAAAGGCGGGGTTGTTATCAAGTTTCCCGATAGCAAAAAGAGCGGTTTAACTCCTGCCGATATTGTTGCACTGGAAAATACCGAACTAAAAGACGAACCCAACCACGCCCGCAATTTATGGCTATTCGCATTTTATTGCGGTGGAATGCGTGCCTCGGACGTTTTGCGCCTAAAGTGGTCAGATTTTGAAGATGGCCGTTTGTATTACAAAATGGGTAAAAACGAAAAAGGCGGGTCGTTAAAGATAACGCCAAAAATTGAAGCTATTTTATCCCATTACAGGCGGGATAAACCTAAGCATGATTTGGTGTTCCCTGACTTGGAAAAGCTATCAGACCTAAATGACAAATTGGCAACACAAGCTTATATTAAAGTTCGTATAAAATCCAACAATAATCATATGGTTGCAGCTATGAAAGCGGCCAAGGTTGACAAAAGAGCGACATCGCATAAAACGCGTCATAGCTTTGCACAAATGGCAAAAAGCGTTATTCCTGCATATAAACTACAGGAAATATTTCGCCACTCTGATTTAAAGACGACAGAGGGCTATATGAACAATAATTTTGTGAATGAGGAAATTGACACTGCTATGGATGATGTAATGGCAAAATTAAATCCGCTGCCAGTGGTTTAATATCCTGCATTACGATTGTTCATGTATAATCTCTGTCAACTATTTTTGAAATACCAAAAAGAAGCTCTTCTTGTTGCTTTGAGCTATCAGATTGGTATAGGTATTTTTTCTCTATTGCGTCTTCAAAATATTTGGTTATCGCATAATAGGAAAAAATATAACTTAAGAAAAAGTTGATTAATAAATGATTGGTAACATTGTGATGGTTGCCTGATATAACAACTATAATTGTGGCTGCTAACACATAAAAAGCTAATCTTACTTTTATTATTCGAAGCTTACGTTTGTCTGGCATGGGTAATAATCCACTTGTTAAGCCATGAATATTAAACTTTGTACCCAAATAAATTTTTGTAAAGCTGTACGAAATAACACACCAACCGATATAAAGTGTCGGTATCAACATGTGTTTATATATCCAGTCAAAGTCAGGTGGTGTAAATAAAGCCATTATGCAGGTTAGGTTTAATGCTTTTCCATTAATTCAAAAAGGTTTACCAAATATATATTTTCTTTTCATGGTTAAATTAAAATGGTTGTACCGCTTCCATGTAATAGTTATTGCCATGTTTAACCTTATTATAAGCCATCTGTTCAGCAAATGAATAGTAGCCACCGCTGGTAATAATAATATGATCCAATACCTCTATATCCAATAGTTTCCCTGCATCCATCAATCGATTGGTCATTTTTTTATCTTCAATACTCGGCGTTAAATTGCCTGACGGGTGGTTATGTGCAAGGATGATGGCGCAAGCATTGGCCTTAAGAGCGGTAACAAATATCAATCGTGGATCGACAACGGTTCCAGCAATACCGCCACTGGACATTTCGCAAATACCAAGAACGCGATTTGCACGATTAAGTAGTAATATTTTAGATTGTTCGAGTAAATCAAGCTTGGTTTCGTCCCAATGGCTAAGGAGAATATTGTAAACTTCCTCGCCTTTTGTTACTTTGGGCCTGTTGGATGTAAGACCATTTTGTTTATAGCTGATTTCAATTTCTGCAACTTTGGATAAATCCATTAGACAACCTCATAGCATTAATAGGCATATATTCCTACTATATTAAAAGAGGTTTGTCAACTCATCAATAGCAGCACCGAACTCTCGCATCGTCATACCCAACGCTTTTACAATTTTCATTAGCTCCGGGATTTCGGGATCAATCATTCCCTGTTCGGCTTGCCTTACATAAAATACGCTTTCATCAATAACCTGGGCTAAATGATATTCGCTCATGCCGATTTCATTGCGCCTGTTTTCTATGAACTGCCCAAGTTTTAAAGTAGCTTCATTTGGTAGCATTTAATTCAAACGTAAAAAATAAAAGATAATTCTTTGAGTGAGGAATTTATGTCCGTAAATTCGGGTAATTATTTCTGCAATAGCAAACTCGTTTAAGCTACCGAATCGTCGAAACTTCAAAGCTAAAACACACGAGTATGAGTTACTGCCACGTTACGCGTGGGGTTATATCATTCGTGTGTGCGCTTTCGACGAGCGCGGTAGCTCAGTGAGGCCCCACGCTATTTTTTTGTAACCCGTCTTATTTGGGGCTGAGACACTTTAGCTCTTTTATGAAACCCTTTCTACTTTCCGTCATGCTGCTGATAAGCAGCATTGTGTGTGCGCAAACTGCGCCTCAACCAGAAAGCCTGACCAATGCAAAGATTGTAAGCATGGTTAAGGCGGCATTGCCCAAAGCTGTTATTATTAAATCAATCGAAAGCAAACAAAGCAATTTTGACACTTCTACCGAGGCCTTGATTGCTCTGAAAAAACAGGGCGTTTCAGACGATATTATCACGACGATGGTATCAAAGGTCTCTGTACCTGTTACAGCCAAAGCCGAAGCGGTCTCGCCTGCGCCAACGGATGGCAAACACGTTTATGCCGTAGTGCAGAAAAGCAAGGAATGCGAAGTTGTTACCAGCAAAAACAATGTTGGGCAAGTTGTCACCATGGTGCAAAGCCCTACCAAGCACGGTAATTTTCTGCTTGCCAAAGAGGATGGTAAAATCATCCTGATTTACAATACCAAAATGCTAATTGGCATGTTGCTCACTGATACAAAAAACGTAGCTATCCTGAAAATTGATAGCGTTCGTTTCATTTTTGAGGGCAATAATGTCGTTAGCCTTAAAACAACCGTAAGCAGCGCCAAAATCCCTAATCTGACAGGTGAAATCAAACCGCATATCACCAATGCGCAATATAACCTGACTGTGCCGCCCGGCAGCAAAGCCGAAACCCTGTTGCGGCAATCGAAGCTGTTAGGTTTTCAGGTAGTTGCCGAACGTGACGGACAATATGCCGATCTCCTGAATGAGAAACAGCAAACCAGGTTATTGCAATCCTTTAACTGCATCCCGTAACGTAATTCATTTCAAAACAATAAACACAAAATCATGGGACTAATTTTAGCATTAATTATTGTAGGCGGCATTGGCTTTTGGATTTACAAACAGGTTTCCAGTAACCGCATGATGGCAACTGACGATTATTTTGAGCAAGCCGGTGTCCGTGTCGATTTTAAAAGCGGCACCATTAAAATCAACAAATATACTTATGACGTCAAAAAAGTTACAGGCATTACAACGGTAACAGAATCCGGCGGACGGGGCGTTGCGGCTTCCATCCGCGAACTGACGGGAATCGTCGAGATTTCCGTAGATGATTTTAAAAAACCTGTCCATCGAATACCGATTGGCGGCGGGAAAGTAAAAGATTTTACCCAACGACTTTACGTTGCCATCCGCAAAGCTGGTGGTACTGATTTTTATTAATTCCTAATTATGATTAAAATGAAACAGGCAATAATAATTTTAAGCATGCTTACTCTGTTTTTCGCGTATGCGTGCAAAAAGGACGATACCAAAAAAACGGATAGTAATAATTATTACCAACTCCTACAAGGAACATGGTATCAAGATACGGTTGATTCCGAAGCCATAATAAACGGTGTTTCTAATGGACAATTGCATGCGGTACTTCACGCCACCGGGCCGGAACGTTTTGTGTTTCGTAAGGATGGGACGATGGATTATAAAAACGATGTAAGTAACGAACCATTATATACTTACAAATATAATTATGATCCAGCGCTGCAACGGATAACATTCACGGACAATGGCAAAGCGAAATTTTTTACCATCAAAGAGCTTAACGAAACACGGCTGGTATTAACATTGGATGATACTCAAACCACGGATAATCGAACACGTAGGATTATCTACCGTTGGACATGTAGAAAAGCCCCGTAATATAAATAATAGTTTTATTATTGCGGCTGTAAGTGCCTCGCATTTACATTGTGATAAGGTTTAGGTTAAGCCCCCGAGCAGCGAGTGTTAGGGGGCTTTGTTATTATCGCCCTCGTTTCTTTTGAAAGTTACGGGCCTTGATTGCCTGCTGTTGCTTGATTATTTTTTGCAATTCTGCTTGGCGTTCGGATAACGGGTCGGGATGCTTTTTGGCGTTATCATTTGGCGGTGTTTGTTTATGGGGCGAATGGCCTGAAATCGCCTGCCGCTGTTGTTTATGTTGTTGGGTTAGTTCCTTGTGTCGTTGGCCCTCGTCCATCGCCCATTCCTTATGATAGCTATTTATCTGCTGTTCAAAACGCTTGTCTAAATCTTCCGGCAGATTTTCCGTACTGCCAAAGGCTGCGGTAATTTCCTGTTGTTCCTTTTGGAGATCCTACCAAGCCTTATCGCGCATGGCTTTGAAGTTTTCCATGTCTTGCCGCTGCTGCTCATATAATTCGGGTAAGGTCATAAGCGATATTGAATAACCGAATTTAGCGGTTTATCGGCACAATAGAAAATACCCTATCGCCGGGGCTTGCGTTGCCGCTGCCTTTGTCTCATCCGTTCTTGTTGTTCTTGTATTTGTTGCCTTAGGATTTCTTGCTGGGCTTGTTGTTCAATGAGGGTTTGTTTGTTATCCGCAAACTGTTTGGCAATGGCTTCTTTTCGTTGCTGTTCGTCGCTTTCCTTTAGTTCTTCCTTTTTGTTTATTACTTCGCTACTCTCTTTAAAAGCATTAAAGGCTTGGGCGCTTTTGTGTTCTGCCAGTTCGTGTTTATCCTGCTGCGATGTTTGTTGTGTAACCTTGTTACGGTTATCAGCAAATTCTTCGGCAATCTGTACAGCACTTAGTTTTAGTTCCATGCCTTGTTTTTCCCGCTTGCCCGTGCTGCCTGCCTGCTGTTCCCTGATTTGTTCGATAGCCTGTTTCTCGGTAATAAGAGGCTCGTTCCTTAATCGCGCCCGTACATCCTTGGTCTTAATGTTCTCCAACTGGCGCACAAGGTCGAACGATCGGCCAGTGCTATCAACAACCCGGAAGGGGCGTTTGGGCGTTCCTTGCGCAATGATATAGCCCTCTTTGTGGGCGGCTTTGATAAATTCTTTGCCCTCGGTATGTTTCAGCCAAAGGGCGGTCATGTTTTCTTTTAGCGCGAAGCGTTGCGGATTCCGTTTCGGAGTTAGTTTATGCCCAAGCGCCAGTTCGATTTTGTTACGAGCATCGCTCATTTTAAATTTGCTGTATTTGTTATCAACCATCTTGCCGGTGTCATGATTATAACGTTCATAAATGACATGGGCATGGGTGCGCCCCTTTTTTTTATGAAGGATAATTGCACGCCGTTGTCCTTCAAAATCAGTTCCGGTTGCAAGAATGTCGGCGGCTAAATTCCAACGTTCGTAATTCATGGTGGTATCCTCACCATAAGCGGGGCTTAACTGCACACTCAGGAAAGGCATATCGCTTTTGGTGAGTTCCGCAGTTAATTCAACTCCTATAATAAATTGTCGGAGTTGTTCGGGAGAGGCATTTTTGTGTCCGTCAACGTCGAGGATAAAAATATCCTCGTTATCGCCCATCGTAAGCACGTAGCTATACAATTGGGGGCCGTTGCCTCGTATGTCGCCTGTAATAATCATTATTTTAAAAGTTCCATTAGCCGTGCGGCGATGCCGGAAATATCTTCAAAGGCACTATTCATGGCTGTAAACGATATACCGCTTAAGTCTTCGCTGTCCTGCCTGCGGTTAAGCGACCGGGCAATTTGATTGTGATTACTGCCAACTTTGTTTAACTCTGCCAGGATTTTGAGCAATGCTTCGCGATCCTGCGTCGGCACAATACGGGTCGGCTTGGTGCCTGCCCCCAAGCTACGCAAATAAACACTCGGCTCTTGTCCGGCATCGTTAGCGTTCTGCTCGATGCGTGATTTTTCGGATAAATTTGCGCGAACGCGAAACGTATAGTCGCGTCTTTCCGCATCCGATTTTAAAGGTCGTGCCATTGCTCAAATTTCTTGTTGTTTTTATTAGGGGGGTCAAGCGGGGGAGATTTTCTCCCCCCTTGCAAGAACGGTTTGGGGCGCAAATAACGATAGTTATTGTAGCCACAAACCACATCTTGCAACCTAAACTAAAGATACATGATTATGCGGAAATGTCAAGTATAACAGTGACTTAGCTACGATATATCGTTATATCTCCCTAACCATCGTAATAGGTTTGCCATGAAAAGAAAAATGATGCAAAGCTGATTTCTTTTGACGAAATACAAACCCCGTAATACTACTTGTTTTTTAAAAAGGGTGTTTTCACCCTATACTATCGCCGGGAATATTTCTTATTTAATGAAATTAAATTCCAAAACGCAATATGGCCGAAAATGAGAACTCCGAATCAGGGAATGATGCTCCACGCATGTGTTCGCCTACGCAATATAATGCCCCTACCGATTTCGATGGAATTATAAATTCTGATAACGCAGGTTTCGTTTCCGATAAAGAAACAAGCGACCATCATCATAATCAAAAATATGATGCGCCGCGATCTGATGAAAACAATGTACCGCCCCGCTCTCCACATGACATTATTGAGCCTGAAAAGCCATACCTGGATAAAAGCTGGTTTGAAATCTATCCCGATGAGCTTAAGCGCCTGCTTGCGTTTCGAAAAAATCCCGAAGCACAGAACAGGGCGATTGTTTTTTTAATTGGCGTATTCTTTAGCATTGTTTCGGTAATAGGCGCGTTATGTGGTTTTATTCGCGCTTATAATCGCTTTGGCCGACCTTACGGTAAGGAACCGAGATTACACCCAATGCACCCAGTTACGCGTGTCTCAATGGGTATTGGAATAGCAATAGCTTGGGTAGTAACGATTAGCATTTTTTGGGGTTATAATTATTTCTTGCAGATGCTCGGTTATAGCTCGGCAAAAGTTATCGGTTATTTGTTAATCAACACGATTTTAACCGGTATCGCCATGGGCGGGTTTTTGGTGTGGCAAAGGAAAGTTTATCGGCATATGGACGAAAGCGAAAAGTTTGGCTCAGCCCGCTTTGCAGAATTACATGAACTATATCCCTTTCAAAAAAACTATGGCTTTTATATTGGTCAAGGCCTTGCATTTCATGATAAGGGACACATTTTGACAACTGCAGGAACGCGTGGTGGCAAGGGGACAAACCTGATTATCCCTAATTTATTAGGCGCAACCCAAATTGAAACATCTTGGATCGTCATAGACCCGAAAGGCGAGAACGCCGCAATTACAGCCAGCTATCAGCAAAAAATCGGACAAAATGTCGTTATCCTCAACCCGTGGGACTTGTTAAACGATTATGTTGGTGAAGCACAGAATTACAATCCACTCGATATGCTCGATGTAAACTCGCGGCATTTAGTGGATGATATACAGGTGATTGCAGAGATGATTGTGCCTGTTGACCATCAGGCCAGTGATAAGTTTTGGACGGACTCAGCGCGTACCGTTGTATCGGGATTGTTATTGCAAATTGTGACCTCGCAACCAAAAGATAAATGCAGCCTTAAAACGCTATGGGAGTGGGTGCGCTACGGCGAAGTTGATTGGAATAAGATGGTGCAGGATATGTGCATCAGCTTACATCCTGCTCATTCATTGAACATTAAAAACGCCGGTCTTGAAATTTTAAAAATGCAAGCCGCGGGCGAAGAAACGTTTGGCGGGATCATGTCTAGCGTATTGCAGGCAACCGATTTTCTAAAGTCGCCCGCTCTGCAAAAATCTCTCGAAAGCGGGTTTGACCCTAAAATATTGGTTGAGGGCCAAACTACCGTTTACGTAATTATTCCTGCGGATAAACTAAAGTCGCATTACCGGTGGCTGCGTTTAGTAGTGACAAGTATGATGCGGGCGGTGATCCGCAAGCCTAAAAACCGTGTAACGTTCTTACTTGATGAATTTGCAGCCCTTGGCTATCTACCAGAGATAGAAATAGCGCTTAGTACCTATGCCGGATATAATGTGACGGTGTGGCCGATATTGCAATCGCTAATCCAGTTAAAGAATTTGTACAAGGATAATTGGGAAACGTTTATTGCCAACTGTACGGTACGCCAGTATTTCACAATCAATGACAACTTTTCTGCGGATTATATCAGTAAGGCGATTGGCGAAACTTCTAATATTATAATGAAAAATGATGAAGCCACGGCAAATGCAAGGCGGTTAATAACTCCTGACGAATTGCGCCGTTCATCAGGCAAGGAGATATTCATGTTTATCGGTGACCTGCCGCCGACTTATGTGTCAAAGGTGCCATATTTTTTGGTGCCAGAATTGAACAATCGAACAAATAAAAATCCATATTTGTGATTTGCTAAATCTGTTACATTTTAATGAGACAAGCTTATAAACGTTTATTACCAGAAGAAAAAGAATTATTGGCTTTATCTGGCATTAGAGCATTACATCCAGCACAAGAATTGAACGCTTCCCTAATTTTTGAATGGGGGGGTGTACCAGAAAAACCGAAGGAGATTTTTGTAAAAATAAGAAGCAGGCGAATTGAGCTATATTATTTGCTGATTAATAAAGAAGACAAATTTATAACTAACTTTTTCTTTGAAACAACATGGGGTGATTATGATTGCTATGAAAGAATTTTTAAAGAACAACTTAAAAATGCTACCAAATTTCAGTATAAATTTATTTATACATACTCAAGAAGATTTGATGATTCGTTTATTTTTATGGATGAAATATTTCCCTATTCTAAAGGATACAAAATTTTTGGTGAATTTGGATATTTAATGGCCAATCCATCAGATGAAATGGGGTTTGCTATTTTAATGAAAAATAATGGCATCAAAAATATACGTATGATTCATCAGATTTATATTTTAAGTATTCAAGCAAGGAAGGGTAAAGTGCTTTGGGACAATGAAGGCAAATCTTGGGTTGGACGCTTTAATCTTGAAGAAAAATCCTTGTCAAGACGAATACTGGACAAATTAGCCTGATCAAGGTTTCGGAAAAATTTTCCTTTCTAATTGCTTTAACATTTCTGATTGCTCAAGCGAGGTCAATTTCAAAAATTCTGTCACCAGTTTCCTTTCGCCAGACGATATGGATTCTTCATTAAATCCATTCGCAATAAAGCGATTTAAAGTGTCATATTTAGCAATATCATATATTTTAGCGGAAGGCTCAGAAACAAAAGTTATAATTTCTCCATTTGGCAATGGCATTTTTCTTCCCCGTTTCGGTTTGGTTGGATTAAGTTGAGTATTAATTTTTTTAATTATCTTAACACTTCTTTCTGGTAAACTCAATTTGATAATTTCCAATTTGGGTGAGAGTTTACTTCTATTTATATATGTACTTAATAGTTCAGCGATAGAATCAGTTAACGTATGTTTTGTTTTTTTAGGGTTGACGGGAGAAGAAAGTTTTTTGGGCTTAGCTTGCGAAAATTTACTCTTTATTTTACTGCTATTATTAGACACATCTTTAGTAGATGATTTTTCTTTTGACTGTTCCCTTTTCGATCCTTTATCCATAGTAGTAAATTTACAGATATGTATGTGAAATGATCATACGTAATTATTAACTTATCAACATCAACAATTTTAAATCTTAAGAATGTAAAACTATCCTTTTTTAAGTTTGGTTTTTAATAATATAATTGCTTACATCTTTAAATCCCTTATAAAACCCTTCCATACCAGCAATCTCAAAGCCATGTGGTTCTAAAGCCAGCGCGATTGCATGGGTTGTTTGATAGCCACTGTTGTCATTATCAAGAAATAAAAAAACATATTTTACTTCGTCGGACATGCTTATAATTCGCTCTGTCGCTTCTCCGGCCAAGGAGTTCGAGTTTAAAACAAAAGTGTGATTAATCGGGTGCTTGACTTTTTTAATCTCAAGCCACGATAAGAAATCAAAAAAGCCTTCAAAAACATCTGCACTGTTTTTTTCTTTGGCCGGTTCAAAATAGGTAATGCCTTTTGGCCCGATACAATTTTTAAAGCTGGAGTCCTTGTGCGGGTTCGGTACGCTAAATTCATAGCCGCCTTTATCATTGCCAAACAAAAAGCCGTAATATTTTTTATTGGTAACCGTATCTAATATCTCACCCTGTTTTAAATAAAGGGCTGCAAGCTCGAACGAAATACGCCGTCTTACTAATTCTTCTTTTAGGCCAAAATGCGTAATACGATCTGACTTCTTTAAAATTTTGAAGCGCGGCTGCTGATTCTGTACGGCTGGTTTTTCCTTTTGCTGCGTTACCTGTAAATGTTCCCCACGAAAGCCGTCTTGTTTAAACTGTTGCAATTCTTTAAGTGTTTCTGATAAGCCCTGCTGGCGGTTGCGATTATGTTTGTCGTTCCATAAGTCTAAAACATCACCGCCTGCGCCCTGCATAACTTTGCCTTGAATAGTAATGCTTCCTGGCTGGCCGAAGTCGTACCACGAAACCATATCGGCGTTGATTTTGAATGAAGGTGTTTTTTCCTCCCTAAATGGGGAGTAATAATGCTGATTGCCCTGTCTGTCGGTGTGCGAATATTTGCCGCCTAAATGCTCGACGATAAAGGCAAGGGATATTTGTTTGGCTTCGGTTATGTTCATGGTTACTACTCCGTGATAACAAGATAAGAAAAGCCCAAGCTATTAAGCTTGGGCTTCAGGATAAAATCTTAAATGAGGTTAGTTTTGTTGATTGTTACTGTAGTGTTGGATGATTTCTTCTTTCCACCAGCGGTTGATCCTGCTGCCGACATCTTTGTGCGGCTTCGGGAAGTTTCCGGCTTTCCAGCGGTTGCGCAAAGCTTGGGTTTTGATACCCAATTCTCGCTGAATATCCATAGCCGTTAAACGCGGGGGTAATGTTTCCAATCGTCTGATTTGTTCTTGATTCTGCATTTAATCTCCTCGGTGTTGTGTGTTTAGGTTCATCAAAACGGATGCTGTCAATGTAGTCGGCGTACTCTTGCATCATAACAATGCGTTCGGGTAGGTAATCCGCTCTGTCATAGGCGCGGTCAACGCTATTGCGCGGTACATGTGCCAATTGCCTATCAACAGGTTCATGCCGATAATGTAAATGCTGTTTACATACGCCCATTAAAACAGAGCGGAAACCGTGACCAGTCATTTTGTATTTGTAACCAAGATTAGCTAATGCCTTTAAAATAGTTGCGTTGGACATTGGTTTGCGCGGTCGTGAAATACTTGGGAAAACAAAATCCCGCTTGCCGTTCAGCTCTTTCAGTTGTGACAAGATTTCTATAGCTTGCCTTGATAGGGGTACTTTGTGCAGTTTGCGGGTTTTCATACGGTCAGCAGGAATAATCCACATGGCTCTATCGAGGTCAAATTCAGGCCACCGCGCTTCTATCAATTCGGAAGTGCGTACAGCAGTTAATAGCATCATCTTTAAACACAAATGTGTTTGCTTATATAAACGTGCATCGTTGTTGTATATCTTTTTCACAAGTTCGGGCAATTCGTCGAGCGTTACTGCTGCATAATGTCCGGGCTTGTATTTTTTTAGGCCATACTTCAGACCGATTGTTAAGTCGCGATCGCAGCGACTGGTTGCAATCCCGTATTGAAATATACGACTACACATACTCATTACACGCCTGGCCATTTCAGGGCCGGATTTTTCAACTTTTTGTAAACAAGCCATCATCAAAGCTGGTGTAAGTTGCACAACTGGATAATTTCCGATTTCTTCAAATGTATGCAACTCTAAACGCCGCAATACATACGCCGCATGGCGTGATGTCCAACTTTCCTTATTAAGCTCATGCCATTCTAAAGCGATTGCTTTAAAGTTTTGAGCATGCTGATATTTTGCAAGTTGTTTTTGCGCCTGTCGTTTTAGCTTTGGGTCAATTAGCTGCTTCACATTCGCCTTGGCTTCTTTTAAAGCCGACCTGGCATCAGCCAAACCTACATCAGGAAAGCTGCCTAAAGAGAGACAACGTTGTTTTGTGTCGAAGTGATAACGATATTGCCAATAGCGTTTACCGTTCGGCATAACGTTAAGATAAAGTCCGCCGCCATCAGAAAGTTTATACGGTTTAAGTTGTGGTTTTGCGTTTTCGCATTGGAGGAAATTAAGGGGCATCTCTGCGTCCTTTCTATGAATAGAATAGTGGGAAATTTGTTGACCTTTTTTTCAAGGTGCGGGATTTGTACCACTATTTGCACCACTATTTTTTATCGATGCAAATAAATATAGGTAATTATTCCTATATAATAAACATGAAAAGCAGCCTTTGTCAAGGCCATAGTTCTTTGCTTTTTTTATCAATAGGAAATTATTCTTACAATGGTGGCCCAAGCCGGATGCGTAAGCATAGAATTTAGTCATTGGTGGTAAAGAATAAATCACGTTGTAATTATATTACTTCACAACACATTGTCAACAAAATCTTGCCGTTTACCACTCTGTCTTGAGCATTTCGGGAATACCTTGAATTACTCCTGTAGCCAAGTGATCTGGCAAAATTTCAATGGGATGATACTCTAAGCCAACCTCCATAATCTTTCTTCCTTCAAAAGCTAACACCCCTCTACCCATTCCAAATAACCTAATCAATTCGTCTTTATATGATTTGTTGAATTTTTCCGAATACAAACTTCTAAAGAAAGACAGATCCCATATGGTATTTTCAAACTCTACCCAAGCATGGCCGCCCCATAGTTTGAATTTTGTATGATCTCCTGTAGAAATTTTAAAATCTTGCTTAAAAATAAAACTATCGTGGTAGGTCAAGTTACCAGTAACAAGTCTAACATCCATTGAGTGATTATCTCTTAAGTTTGCATACAGCAATGCTGATAACGGTAAACAGAAAAATGGGCGATGAGGAATGTTTTTAAGCACCTCTAAAGCCACACTTTGTATTATTGTTATATTGCTACTATTCATCAGTTAGTTTTTTGGGGGAATAAATTTCACTGACTCCTTCTCCAAAATGATAGCTCCAATTGCTTCTGTCTTCCATCAAATGCCTTAACCCTTTATAATGATTTTGAGCAAAATCGTTGCTTGGATATTCCAGCCTAACCGTAGTCCATTTTAACTGCATATTTGGTCCTGTTTCAATTAGCAATAGCCCTTCTGCCAACCTAAAAGAAGGATAAACAGTCCTACGAATTTGTTCACAAAGGTAATTCGCCGCTTTTGTTAGGGCTATTCCTAAGTCCTGAACTAAATCAACCTGAAAATCGTAAATGTCACCTAATCGGCGATATTCTTTCTCATCCCATCTGTTTAGCCGTTTGTAAATTTTTTCTGTGGTGTAAAGACTATTCTCATCCTCACCGATTTTTTGAGAATACTTACTAAATACTTCTAAAAAATCATTGAGTACTACTCTGAAGTTTTGAAACGCCAACTCTAAATTCGGATATCGCTTCGGCCATGCTCTCCCTAACAAATATTCGTTAAGTTCTTTGAGCTTTGAAAATCTATCTACAAATATTTGTGGTTCTCCGCCTCCAAATACGTGCGACGTCCAGTTTTTCCATTCGTTGATTCCGGCGAGTTCGATCCATTTATCAATATACATTGAATAGATTTCATCATCTTTCTGCTTGTCTTCATCAGGACTTAAATTTTTCTCAACCCATTCAATATGGTCGCTCTTTATCTTATGTAGCTTGTCAACAGTGTATTCAAGCGGTTGATCGTCTATGGATTTGTGATGCACACTACACAAGAGAACCAAATTATTGTATTTGTCCCGCTCATCAGTTGTTAATGTGGAATCGCCTCTTGGGCCGTCCTGGCTACGAGCCACGATATGTGCTTCTTCCCCAACGAGTGATGCATCATCTGTAAGTGTCTCGTCTTCATAAAGAACCCTCTTACATGCAGGCATGGCACATCGATTACCTGAACGGCCCCACAACATCTTATGTGTCTTTATACTTATTCCCATTTTAATTTATGTTCCTGGTGAAAAGAAGAACGCATCACAAACAATTTCTATCGCCCGTTTCGCATCTTCCTGCAATTCATTTGCCTTGTTATAATAATCATCTAAAGAGGCAGCGGGATTTTCCAAATCAACATGCACAAGCTTGTTTCGCTTTTTTCTTAACCAATCAAAATCCTCATTAAAGCCAATACAATTTGCAAGATCATACGTGCTTCCTTTATGATCAGGCATTTCCGTATCTCTTAATTGAGCATCAATTATACTTACAGAAAGTATGATAATTGAATACCATGCTCCGCAACAATAAAGTGCCATTAGTTCAGAAGATAAGGCTGTCGCATGGTCATTAATGATATAACTCCCATAGCCCTGTTTCTCTTCCAGTAAATTATTGAACCAATCATAACGGCTGTACCATGTTTTCTCATCAGGAAAATTCAAATGTTCCATTTTAAAACAATGAAGCTTGTAATTCTTTTTTTGGATAAAATACGCCGATAATCATAAATGGATTTCTTGATCTTTTATGAAATGACTTTGTGGTACCGAGGAAAAAATAAATATCCTTATTATTTTTAAAGTCGTTCTCGTATTTTTCCTTGACTTTCTGAAGGGCAATTTGTGCATTCCCCTCAGCGGCTCTCAAACAATTCCAGTATAAAGCCCCGATCTCCCAATCAATTATCGTCATACGGCGTTCTTTACCTTCATTGTCTGTGAAAACGTAATAGAATTTGTAAGGTAATTTAGGAATTAGCTTTTCCGGGTCTTTGTCTCCTGCAAATAAATCGCCCTGTTTTCGTAAATCCGTCCATTCATTTTTCCATTGAGGATCGTCAGCCTCCCATTCAAGTCGTACAATGCTGCTTGGTTTAAATGTTGCAAGGGAAACTAATTTTGGTTCCTTGCTATCCTCAATAAGTTGCTTCATGTCCGTATAGACTTTTTTTAAAACAACTTCTTTTCGCTTATACCAATTCCCCTGTGTATCTAATCGCTCGATAACTTTCAAATCCCTAAAATCATAATGCTGGGGTGAGTGGCTTTCGGGTCTAAAATCATCCGTGCGTTTCCTCAGCTCAAGTTCAAACCAAGAGTATTTGACATTTGATTGTCCGCCGCTTTTTAAATCCACAAGAAAGCTTAAAGGAACGGGATAAATGCGAATCCATTCGCCTGTATCAAGAATACCTGCAGTACAAACAAGTTCGTCATGACTTTTAGATGGTTGGGGATAGGTGGTTACTGTGATAAGGACTTTGTGCCGGGGCATTTATATATGCATTAGTTTGTAATTAAAGCCAGGTAATTTGGTTATAGCTTCGGCTAAATGCTTTCTATGGCATTGACAAATGTCTGCTTCAAAGCAAGTTAACGCTATTTTTTTATATTTTTCCAACAAACTAATAATATATTCTTGAGAACTAATTGTTTTTATTAACGTGTCCTTGCGATATTTTTTAAACAAAACCTCATAATCGGATTGTGTATTAAGCTCTTGTCGTTGATCAGACACAATACCGACCTCTGGAATGTGAACATATGCAATATTCAAGCTTTCACAATATCGTTTTATCTGACTTTTACTAAAGCCAAACTTCATGCTCAATGGATTATTTCGAACATCGACAAGTAAACTAACACCATTTTTAACAAGGCGGTTCAAATATGCTTCAAGACTAATACCTTCATAACCTATTGTATACAGTATTATATCATTTGTATTGTTGCGCTGATTTTTAACTGCTGATAATTCAGATTCAGTCAATATTGAATTTGCTTTAACACTGTTGATAGCCCAATACGGGAAATTTCTGTAAGTATGTTTCATTAATGCTTCACTACTCATATCTCCGTATAGGGATTTAACCGTGTTAAGTTGTATCTTATCGTCCGATTTTAGCAATTTCAGGTAGCTTGTTTTATCAGTTTTAACAAAGCTTTTTTCTGTTTCGGATAAAATACTTTTAGTGACCATTGTCGTTAAATCAGCATTTGCCGAGTACGAATAGCATCCATATTTATAGGGAATAAATTCGTAATCAGGTTTCACTTGTTTTTGAGCGAATAAAAACAACAGCTTTTGCAGGCGAATTTTTTCTAATTCTCCTCCGAACAACTCAAGTAACGCCAATATAATTTTTCGTCTGTAAAACATTTTGCAAAGATACTCTAATCATCAAGGGGATTTATATAGTTTATCCTATTAATAATTGTGCCACAAGAAACATTTACTGCTTGTCGTTAACAAGGTATTAAGGTTCAATGGCAATGACCGGATAAACATACTTAACGCTAACCATTAGATTTAATGTCTTTTTGTCTTAGCCTGGCTACGCTCTTTAATTGCTTGTTGCTGCTTTGCAATCTTCTCCCGTTCCGCTTGCTGCCTGCCTGCCGCCATTGCCTGTATTATTTGATTGTCCTTGTTATCCGTTAATAATAACTTATCCATCATCCCAGGATCGGCCTGTTGCATGATATATCCAGCATTGAATGCTGTAGCTATTTGTTCGTCTGTTGCCATGGTTTAACTTTTACGGGCGTGCCTGTTTAAATATTCACGAATGCTTTCTATGTTGTATAGGATAACCTTTCTAGATGGCTGGGAGATTTCGATTTCACCGCTATCGCGTAACTCCTGAAGCTTTGTTGTTTTTACGCCGAGCATTTCCATTGCCTTCTCCGGCAATATCCATTTTTCTTCGGTGATATTATGCAGCGATTTTATATACTCATAGGTTTTTTTGAGTAATTCGAAATAAGCATCCTCCTGAATGCAGATCATCTCCATTGTGAATTGGTTTAGTTATCAACAAAGATAAAAGAATGGGGGAGATAAAAAAGCGGGGTTTGTGAAACAGGAAACGAATGTTTCACCAATGTTTCACCTAAAAGAAAAAGGCAGTTAGTGTCTTTCATCTAACTGCCTCATTTTCAAGTACTCAGAGCGGGAATCGAACCCGCACTCCTTTAACGGGAACAGGATTTTAAGTCCTGCGTGTCTACCAGTTCCACCATCTGAGCAGGTGATTAACCTTTTAACAATAAATCCCTCCGATAAGGAAGGGATTTGAGCGAAAGACGAGATTCGAACTCGCGACCCCGACCTTGGCAAGGTCGTGCTCTACCAACTGAGCTACTTTCGCGTTGGTATTTTCCTACTTAGCATTACTGCGTTTGCGGGAGTGCAAATATAGACAGAAATGAATGTTCTGCAAGGAAAAATTAAACTTTTTTTAAAGTTTTTTATAACTCGCTGTTTTTCAAAACCTCTGCGGCAAGCTCGGGTTCAAAACCACGGCTTAAAGCATACTGTTGCAGTTTATACCTGCGTTTGTATGGGTCTTTTTCTGTTAGTGTAGCTTCTTTTTTCTCAATCAATCGCGTTAATGCGCTCATGTAATCGCTGGCATCAATGGTTAAAAGCGCCTTTTTTATCAGCACCGGCGATACATTTTTCAATTTTAGCCCCTGTTTAATCTTGATGCGGCCCCATGCCTTCTGGCTAAATTTGCCTTTTACATAAGCTTTGGCAAAGCGCTCCTCGTTAAGGTAATTCTCTTCAATAAGCCTGATGATAATGTTTTCTACGGCGTCTGTCCAAAGCCCCCAGTCGTACAGTTTGTTGCGCACTTCCTGCTGTGAGCGCTCCTGGTAGGCGCAGTAATGTTCGGCCTTGGCCATGGCAATATTTACATCAGTAATTTTTACTTTTTTCGGGGCTTCCATCAAAACCAAAATTCGTTAAAATTATGCTATATATTTACCCGGTTACCGATTTGATAAACAAAAACACACCTATACCCAACAAAACAAAGTAAATGTATTTAAAAAAACTATCGCCTTGTAAGCGGTGGTTTATCATCCGGCCTAAAAAAACGGCAGGCAATAGCACGGGTAAACTCCATAAATAATAATGTATCACAGCCGGAACAAGCAAGCCCTCAAACCAATAACCTATTATGCCCACAATACTGGCAACTAAAAAGTACCCCTGCAAAGTTGCCCTGAAATGCTGGGCCGACCAACGCCTTTTAGCGCCATAAATAACAAGCGGAGGCCCATTAATGCCGTATGCCCCGCCAAGTATACCTGCCAACAGGCCACATGCAAAAAGCCATATAAAATTGTCGGTCTTAAGTTCTTTAAGTTGCTTGCCTATCAGTAAATACAGTGAGAATATGATAATGATAACCCCCAATACGGCTTTTACAATTTGCTCGTTTAAATGCACCAGGGCTATAAGGCCTAGCGGGATGCCAATAAGGGTATATAGTATGAGGCCACCTGCACTGCGCAGGTGTATCTTGTTCCAATCCTGAGCTACTACCACAGCTGCAATGGTTATGGATACCAATACCGAAAGTGGTACTGCAACATTAAGAGGGATCCACAAGGCTAATAAAGGTACTGCAACAAGCGATTCGCCAAAACCAAAGGCTGATCTGAAAACGGTGGCAATAAAAATAACGGCTAAAATATTGATAATAACAGGATCTGGATACATCTGGTTTTGGGTGGACGATAAACTTAAATATACCCAATTTTGAGCGTTTTTTAAAACTGCAACCTTAATGTATCCTGATTTTTACAGCACTTTTTCAGGTTGAAATCTGCAGGCATTTTTAATATTTTATTTTACTTAATATTAAATCCATTAAAAGTGTACGATATTCGTGTCATGCAAAATTCATACGCTATAAATGATATAAAACAGGTTATAAACGCAGGCGGCAACATAGTTGATGATGCCATCATCAACACCCTGCTTACCGATAGCCGCCGTATAAATAACCCCGCAGGCTCGTTGTTTTTTGCATTGGATGGCCGCCGGGATGGTCACGAATTTATTGCGGATGCGTATACCGCAGGTGTGCGTAATTTTGTAGTAAACCACCGGCCAGATACCGTTATGCCCGATGCTAATTTCCTGGTAGTGGCTGATGTATTGGCCGCATTACAAGCATTAGCAGCATATCACCGTAAACAATTTAACCTTGATGTTATAGGTATTACCGGCAGCAATGGCAAAACCATTGTAAAGGAGTGGCTATACCAGTTAATGAGCCCTGAGAAAAGCATTGTACGTAACCCTAAGAGTTATAATTCACAAATAGGGGTGCCTGTTTCTGTTTGGCAGATAAATGAAACCCATAACCTGGGTATTTTTGAGGCCGGTATATCAACCACCGGCGAAATGGATAAACTGGAAGCTGTTATCCAACCAACTGTAGGGGTGCTTACGCATATTGGTACCGCACACGATGAGGGTTTCGCATCGCCGGAGGAGAAATTATCTGAAAAACTAAAGCTGTTTAAAAACTGTAAGCAGCTCATTTATAACTACGAAGCGCTGATTGACCATAAGGATGAACTGAAAATGCGCGAATGCTTCTCCTGGAGCCGTAAGTTTAACCAGGTAGACCTGTATGTGTTCAGCGAAACCACCATATCCGGCAAATATTACATGCGTGCTATGTATAAAGAGAAGGAGATAGAATGCCTTTTACCGTACCGGGATGAAGCATCGATAGAAAACGCCATAATTTGCTGGGCAACCATGCTGGCCATGGGGTATAGCCCTGCTGATGCCGACGACCGGATTGAGCGTTTGGCCGCTGTAAGTATGCGCCTGGAACTGAAACACGGTATAAACGATTGCTCTATTATTGATGATTCTTATAATTCAGACATCCAATCGCTGGAGATAGCGCTGAACTTTCTGAACCAGCAGAACCAGCATCGAAAGAAAACACTAATCCTGTCGGATATCTATCAATCCGGTTTGCAACGTGATGCTTTGTACAAGCAGGTTGCCCAATTGGTAAGCACCAAGCAGGTTGATCGCTTTATTGGTGTGGGCACCTCTTTACAGGAGTACGCATCATTATTTAGCCTGCCCCAAATGCATTTTTATGCCGATACAGCCGCTTTATTAAAAGACCTGGGCAAACTGCACCTGCAGGAAGAAACTATCCTGATCAAAGGCTCGCGCAGCTTTGAATTTGAAAAGATAAGCCGGGCCCTGGTACAAAAAGCACACGAAACAATTTTAGAGATAAACCTGAACACCTTACTAAGTAACCTTAACTTTTATAAAGGCAGGCTAAAACCCGGTGTTAAAATAATGGCGATGGTTAAGGCTTTCTCGTACGGCAGCGGCACGTTCGAGGTAGCCAATATGCTGCAGTACAACAAAGTTGATTACCTGGCGGTTGCCTATACTGATGAAGGCGTAGAGCTGCGCGAAAACGGTATCACCATGCCGATAATGGTATTGAACCCCGAACCGGAATCATATGACAAGCTGGTATCCAATAAATTAGAACCCGCTATCTATAGTTTTAGTTTACTGGATGAATTTGTAAAATTTGCGCAGGACGAGGATATTATTAACTACCCGGTACACATTAAAATTGATAGCGGGATGCACCGTGTAGGGTTTGAGGCCTTTGAGGTAGAGACCCTTTGCGACCTGCTGGAGATCAATCAATACATCCGTGTGCAATCGGTTTACTCGCATCTGGTGGCCAGCGATGCCGAGCAGCATGACCTGTTCACCATACAGCAGATCAAGATTTTTGAAGCGGCTTATAAGCAGATAGAAGATGCTTTAGGGTATTCTGTTATCAAGCACATCAGCAATACATCGGGTATTACCCGCTGGCCGAACGCGCAGTATGATATGGTTAGACTGGGCATAGGCCTGTATGGGGTTGATGCTGCCGTGCCAAGGGATGAGAGTGGCTTACAGCCGGTTGCTACGCTAAAAACCACCATATCGCAGGTGAAAAAAATAGCCGCAAATGAAACAGTTAGCTATAACCGCAACGGCAGCCTTAAAGCCGATGGTAAAATAGCCACAGTACGTATTGGCTATGCCGATGGCTACCTGCGCGCTTTTGGCAACGGCGTAGGCCGCATGCTGGTAAATGGTACATTGGTGCCCACCGTTGGCAACATCACCATGGATATGTGTATGCTTGATGTAAGCAATGTGGAAGTGAAAGAGGGCGACGAGGTGATCGTATTTAACGAACAACAACGCATAGAAGAACTTGCCCTGCAAATTGGCACCATCCCTTACGAAATACTAACAAACATTTCGCAAAGGGTAAAAAGAGTGTACTTTTATGAGTAGATTTTGATAGATAGAGATGAAGAGAATATTCGGTGCCCTGCTTAACTACTTTATTAAAGGCCTTTTAATTGTCGTGCCGCTTGGGGCCGCATTTTTCCTGATCTTCTGGATCATATCACGGATAGATACTGCACTTAACCTGAGCAGCGAGATACTGGTTGACAGTGCCGGCAAACCGCTTTATATCCCCGGTTTGGGTATTTTAAACGTCATTGTGATTATCCTGATAGCGGGGATACTGGTTACCAACGTTATTACCGACCCCATTAAAAAATGGTTTGGCCGCTGGCTAAACCGCCTGCCACTGTTCAAGTTCCTATATTCATCCATTAAAGACCTTACCGAAGCTTTTGTAGGCGAGGAAAAGAAATTTAACGAACCCGTTTTAGTTGAAGTAAATGAGTTTGGGTTAAAAAAGATAGGTTTTTTGGTGCAAAAGGATATGAAGGCTATTAACCTGCCGGGCGAGGTGGCTGTGTATTTCCCCATGTCGTACTCATTTGCGGGGCAGGTGGTTATTGTATCTGCCGATAAAGTAAAACCCATCGACCGTAACGCCGCCGATGTCATGAAGTTTGTCATATCCGGCGGGGTTAGCGGGCTACATTAAGGTAGGCTCCGGCAGTTTGTGCGAATCGTCCTTTTTCTTAAAGCTTCTTATCGTTAAAATAACACTAATTAACATCAATATCGCGCCCAGCAAAAACGGCGCACCCGGGAAGTATACCGAAGCGCCTTTAATGGTAAAGTGGTGAAACAGGGTGGTCATCATCAGCGGGCCGATAATGGTTGTTAAGCTAACCAGACTGGCAAGAGCGCCCTGTAGTTCGCCCTGCTCATTGGCCGGCACGTTGTCTGATATAAACCCTTGCAATGCTGTTCCGCCTATGCCGCCAAGGCAGTAAGGTATCATGCATACGTACATTAGCCAGCCCACGTTATTAAAGGCAATTAGGGCGAGGCCAATACCATAAAAAGTGATACCTGCCAGTATGTTTTTACGCAGGCCAAACTTCGGGATCGTCCAGCGGACAAAACCGCCCTGTATGGCTGCTATCAACAGGCCGATAAAGATTCCCAGCGCACCAATGCTTTGTGTAGTCCACTGAAATTTTTCTATCACATAAAAGGGCAGTACACCCTCAACGGCCTTTTGGCCAATATAAACTACTGTATAGGCTGTTATCAGCGTGCTGATGGCTAATGAGTATTTTCTTAATCGTAATAACGATCCAACCGGGTTTGCACGTTTCCATTCAAACCTGCGCCTGTTTCTTATGGCTAATGATTCGGGCAGTACAAAGAAACCGTACAATGCGTTTAACAAAGCAAGTCCGGCGGCTACAATAAATGGCAGCCTTATCCATATTGCGCCCAAAAAACCACCCAGGCCAATACCCAAAATAAAACCTAAGCCTGTTGCTGCACCTATCAGGCCAAAGTTGGCGGCCCGTTTGTCGCCGGTGCTTACATCGGCTATATACGCTGTTGCTGTAGTGGTACTGGCGCCGGCAATACCTGCTATCAGCCTGCCTACAAAGAGCCAGGCAATGGTAGGGGCAAAGGCCATGAAAAGGTAATCGATACCAAAGCCAAAAAGCGAGAAGAGCAGCACCGGCCTGCGGCCTACCAGATCGCTCAGGTTACCCAGCACCGGTGCAAACAAAAATTGCATAGATGCATAGGTGAAGGTAAGGTAACCACTATACTGGCTGGCCATACTGATATCAACATGGCCAAGTTCTTCTAATAATTTTGGCAGGATAGGGATAATAACGCCCAAACCCAATACATCAATAAATATGGTGACGAAGATAAATCCTAAAGCGGCTTTGCCATGTTGGGCGGGTTTACTCATATAAAGTATGGCTGTTAATGCGAACCGCTGTTATAAGATGTTTTATCAATAGAATGTTTTTCTTTTTTGAAGCTACGTACTGCAAGTATCGCGCCAATAAGCATTAATGCAGATGCTACGAAGTATGGTGCACCAGGCAGGTGAACCGGTGCACTATCGGAAGTGAAATAAGCGAATACCCATGTCATAAACCAGGGGCCGAATATCGAGCTGAGGCTCATTAAGCTTGTTAAGCCACCCTGAAGTTCGCCCTGTTCATTCTTGGGTACTTCGTTGGTCATTACGCCTTGCAATGCAGGGCCACAAATGCCGCCCATGGCATAAGGTATCATAAAGGCAAACATCATCCAGCTTTGGTTAGCCAGGCCAAAAAACAACATGCCAATGGCGTATAAAACCAAACCTATCCAAATACTGCGGTTTTGCCCAAGTTTGGGTATAACTACCCTGATCAAACCGCCCTGAACGATGGCGATCATCAACCCGATAAAGCCTAACGAGTAACCCACCACATCTTCAGTCCATTTAAATTTCTCCATGGTGTAGAAGGTCCACACGCTTTGTACGGCATGGCCGGCAAAATAAACAATAAACAGGCAGGCAGCCAGGCCAATTACAGCCGGGTATTTTTTTAATTGGATCAGCGAACCAAGCGGGTTTGCGCGTTTCCAGTCGAAATCGCGGCGGTGCTCTTTGTCTAATGATTCGGGCAGGATAAAAAAGCCGTACGCAGCGTTAAGTAACGCCAAAGCGGCGGCGGCATAAAAGGGGTAATGCGTATCCATTTTACCTAATATGCCACCTATAACCGGGCCTATAATAAAGCCAAGGCCAAAGGCAACGCCAATCATCCCAAAGTTTTGTGCGCGTTTTTCGGGTTCGCTCACATCAGCTATATAGGCAGATGCTGTGGTAAAGCTTGCGCCGGTAATACCCGCTATAACACGGCCAACAAACAGCCAGCCAATGGTAGGGGCAAACGCCAGGAAAAGATAATCGATACCAAAGCCTAGAAGCGAAAATAGCAGTACCGGCCTGCGGCCATATTTATCACTAAGGTTACCCACCAGCGGCGAAAACAGGAACTGCATAACGGCATAAGCCACCAGCAGTAACCCAGAATATTTGGATGCCTGGCTGAGATTGCCATGTATCAGCGTTTCTATCAGCTTGGGGAAAACCGGAATGATAATAGCTAAACCTATAACATCAATAAGCAGGGTAATAAATATAAAGCTTAGTGCTGCCTTCTTTTTTGGTTGGGTTAAAGTATCCATTAGCTGGCTAAAATATATAAAAAAAGCGACAGGCGTGGCCCGTCGCTGTATAAAGATGCGTATGTAGCTTAAAAGTTTGGCTTCAACACATACTTGTCGTAGAAACGGAAGATGTGTTCGGCAGCTTCTTCGGCGGTATCAACCACGCGATACAAGTTCAAATCATCGGCACTGATGTTGTGCTCATTGGCCAACATTTTTTCTTCTACCCATTTAAACAGGCCGCCCCAATAATCAACTCCAACAAATACGATAGGGAAGCGGGCAATTTTACCGGTCTGGATCAGCGTTATCGCCTCGAATGATTCATCCATGGTACCAAAACCGCCGGGCAGGATAATAAAACCCTGCGAATACTTCATGAACATTACCTTGCGGATAAAGAAGTAATCAAACTCCAGGATTTTATCCCTGTCGATATACTTATTGTGAAATTGCTCAAAAGGCAGCTCGATATTTAAACCTACAGATTTACCGCCAGCCTCGTAAGCCCCCTTGTTGGCAGCCTCCATAATACCCGGGCCACCGCCTGATATTACACCGTAGCCACGTTCGGTAAGTAAACGGGCGGTATTCTCGGCCAGTTTGTAATACTTATTGTCGTTATGTGTACGTGCCGACCCAAAGATGGATACGCAGGGACCAATTTTAGCCAGTTTCTCAAAGCCGTCAACAAATTCGGCCATTATTTTAAAGATCTGCCAGGAGTCGGTTACTTTTATTTCCTGCCAGTTTTTATTCTCAAATGCTTGTCTTATTTTTTCTTCACCAGTCATGTTATTACAAAAAATTAAATATAATGCTCAGTAGCTTTTATGTTATTGGTTATGTTTAAACCACGATTCAGGTACATCATTCCGTTCACTTCCGTTTATACTATATTGGAGTTTAAGTGTGTATCCTCCGCCTCCTTCAACAAAATCTAACGCAAATGGTTGTAACCCTTTTTTTAGGGCAACCTGGCCGTTTTTTTCCATTGGCGAGTGCATGCCATCATTATTGACCGCTTCGCGGTTGGCTATGTTTAATATCCCGCTGTCATCGCAAGTTAGGTAAAAAGTATAGATGCCCTCCTGCGGAACATCAATATACCCCCTGTACTTTACAGCAAACGACGGTGCCTTAACCGATGCCGGTACGGAAATATTTTGTACGACGAAGATACTATCGGCAGCACCCTCTTTTATACCTGAGGCCCCTTTAAAAAGGCCTTTATAGTAACCTGCTGTTAACCCCGGGGCAACACTTGCAGCTATTACAGGTTGTGCCGGTTTTTGCTGCACGTACTTTACCGTATAAATATCGCCGCGTTTACCGCTTGGGGTAAAAGCAGCCAGTTTAATAGTTTGCGGGTGGCTCACCACATAATTATGTAACAGGCGCGAATTTTGGCCGGGCAAATCACCATTGGTTGTATATTTGATGACAGATGTACTTAACGGCGATTTTACTTTCACAGTATCTGAGGTTATAAAAACGCGGCTATCAAGTATGCCTTCAAGATCGGGCTGCCTGAAATTTATACTGAGTGCCTCCAGCCGGGGGTACTGCTGAACCAGGCGTTGTGTATAGCTGTTATAGTAGTCCTGTTTATTCGTCCACAGTAATTCGGCAAGGGCGGTCATCCGTGGCATATACATATAATCGGCACGTTTTTCTGATGGGATGTTCTCCGTCCAGATATTAGCCTGGGCACCAATAATAAGCCTGGCTTGTTCTGCGGTCAGGTTTTTGGGCACCGGGTTAAAATGATAAACATTAGCAATAGCATTTTTATCGGCCGGGTAATCAAAGTATAATGGTGTGCCGGGTGTCATGATAACCTGGTTGCCGTTTTGTGCAGCTTTAATTGGTGCATCGGGCACCCAGGTGCGCCAGTACATGATCATCGCTGTCGAACTTATTTTACCCTCCAGGACCTCGTCCCAGCCTATCAGCTTGCGTCCTTTTGAGTTGAAAAATTTCTCCATCCGGTCTATAAAGTAGTTTTGCAGGTCGGGTAAACTGGTTATGCCTTCGCGTTTCATCAGTTCCTTACAGGCGTCAGATTTGCCCCAGTCGCTACGGTCAACCTCATCACCACCAATATGAATATACTTAGATGGGAAGATCTCCATGATTTCGGTATATATATTCTTTGCAAACTCAAAGGTAGTTTCGTTACAAGGGCATATCGGCGTTGAGAATAGCTCGCCCCATTTGTTCTGGCTGTCGCAGGTTAAATAGGGGTATGCATTAATTGCAGCCATCATGTGGCCGGGCATATCTATTTCAGGTATAATATCAATGTGTCGGTTGGCTGCATAGGCAACAAGCTCTTTTAATTGTGCCTGGGTATAAAAGCCACCATAAAGCGTTTTGCCGTTTTTATGAATAATGTGTTGCTGATCGATATTAAAATCGGGGTTATCAACCGCTTTTTTCATACAGGCCGAATCCTGGTTGTTAAATGTACGCCAGGCGCCTTGTTCAGTTAGTTTGGGGTATTTTTTTATTTCAACACGCCATCCCTGGTCGTCGGTAAGGTGCAGGTGAAACTTGTTCATTTTATAAAGGGCCATTACATCAATAAACTTTTTAAGATAGCTTATCGAAAAAAAGTGCCTTGATACATCCAGGTGCATACCCCGCCAGGCATAGGCAGGCTGGTCGTTAATATTTACCGATGGGAGGCTTAACTGTACCTTTTTCTGCCCGGTTTCGACAGCAACAGGCAATAGTTGCCTGATGGTTTCGACAGCGTGAAATGCGCCTGCAGGTGCACCTGCCGTAATCATAATGTGTTTAGGCGTAATGTTAATCAGGTACGCTTCCGGGTTTTTTATGGTGCCATCATAAAAAAACTGTACTGTATTTGTTGAGTGCGATTTCCCCGGGAGGAGGTTATACCCGGTTCCCGCTTTTATTAGTTTATTAAGCTGTGCGGCTTCATTAGCAAACTGGTTGGGTGTAATAAGCGTGGTTTTTGTATTGATCACAAACTGGCCATCGCCCTGAGTTATGGCTGACGGATATGGTATGATGTTTAACTTTTTAGAGTCCCCTTGCGCATTAACATTTGTGCAATAACATAAAAACAGGGAAAATAATAACAGTTTAAAAGTTACTGTTTTAGTCATGATAGAGAAGAATTAGCTTTTATACTTTTGATTTTTTTGGTGATGAACAGATCCACAAGCCGGCAAAGGTAATTAATCCGTTTACAATGATTAGTTCATTATCAAAAACGTACCCGTCTAAAAGCACTTTCGATTCGGTACTGAGGAAATAGCAAACTACGGGCGATATTAAACAGATAAAAGGCACCAATTGATCCTTCACCTGCCTGTAACTTACAAACAGGCCAAAACTATATAAGCCCAGCAACGGCCCGTAGGTATATGATGCTACTTTAAATATGGCCGTTACCACCGCATCATTATTAAGGGCGTTAAATAAAATAATGGTCAGGAACATCAACCCCGAAAAGGCGATGTGCACATAATGCCTAACGTTTATCATCTTTTTGCTGTTCACGTCGCCACGTTTGTTGAAGTTTAGAAAATCTACACAAAAAGAGGTGGTAAGCGCTGTTAATGCCGAATCGGTAGTAGCGAAGGTAGCCGCTGTTAAGCCCAGCATAAACACCATGGCCGGTACTATACCCAGGTATTGCAGGGCGATGGTAGGGTACAGGTAGTCGGTTTTTGCTACAGAAATACCGTTACGCTGTGCATACATATAAAGCAATGCGCCCACGCTTAAAAAGAAGATATTAATCACCACGAATACTGCGGTAAAGCTGAACATGTTTTTCTGCGCTTCCTTAATGTTTTTAAGGCTCAGGTTTTTCTGCATCAGGTCCTGGTCAAGCCCCGTCATACCCACGGTGATGAATAATCCGCCCAAGAATTGTTTGCTCAGATGAAAATGGCTCCCCATGAAATCGTTAAAGAAGAAGATCTTGGAATAGCTACTGTTCTTGATGGCCTCGGCAGCTTCAAATATGTTGTAATTAAGGCTCCGGCAAATGAAATAGATAGACAGGAATACCGACGATACCAGGAACAGCGTCTGCAGGCTATCGGTAATGATAATGGTTTTGAGGCCGCCTTTAAACGTGTACGACCAGATGAGCACCAAACAAATGAGCACCGTAACCGCGAAGGGGACGCCATAGCTATCGAAAATAAACTTCTGTAATACGATAACCACCAAATAAAGCCTGAACGACGAGCCAATAGTACGGCTCAACAAGAAGATACCCGCTGCGGTTTTGTAACTCCATGTACCTAATGCCTGTTCTATATAGCTGTAAATAGAAGTGAGTTTTAAGCGGTAATATAAAGGCAGCAGTACAGTAGCTATAATAATAAAGCCCGCTGCATTACCTAACACAAACTGAAAGTACGCAAACTGATCGCCGCTTGGCGCCCCTACCTTGCCCGGTACTGATATAAAGGTTACCCCGCTAAGTGCAGTGCCTATCATCCCGAAGGCCACCAGATACCACTTGGAGTTGCGGTTGGCCACAAAAAAGGTATCGTTATCTGATGATTTTTTGGAGGTGAGGTATGATATCACCATCAATACCAAAAAATAACCAATGATGAAGGATAGTAATATTGCCGGCGACATAATTTAGTTTTTACAGGTGTATTAAGCAGATTGCTCTAAAGTAGAAGTTAGGATCAGCAAAAACAAAATTATTTAGTTGATGCGATGGTTATTTAACCACAGTGGGCACAAAGTACACAGAGATTGAATAGCTTGTAAAGTTTTGTGTTCTCTGTGAAAAAACTCTGTGCACTCTGTGGTAAAAACATTAATTAACAATACTTTTGCAGGCAAATGGCTAATACTACTGCTCCAATGAACCGTCTCAACCAACTTTTTGCAACCAAAAAGGAAAATCTGCTTTCTATATATTTCACTGCCGGTTACCCGGAACTGAATACCACCGTTGATATTGCCGAAGCGCTGGAAAAAGCCGGTGCGGATTTCCTGGAGATAGGTTTCCCATATTCGGACCCGGTTGCCGATGGGCCGACTATTCAGCACAGCTCACAAACCGCGCTGGATAATGGTATGAACCTGAACCTGCTGTTTGAACAATTAAAGGATCTGCGTAGCCGTGTAAATATCCCTGTGCTGTTAATGGGCTATGTTAACCCTATTGTGCAGTATGGCGTAGAACGTTTTTGCAAAGCCGCCGCCGCGGCAGGTGTAGATGGCATCATCGTGCCCGACCTGCCTATGTACGAGTATGAATTACTGTACAGCAACCATTTTACAGATTACGGCCTGAGCAATATATTTTTGGTTACGCCGCAAACATCAGAGGAGCGCATCCGTAAGATTGATGAACTGAGCAACAGCTTTATTTACCTGCTATCGTCATCATCTATAACAGGTGGCAGCCTGCAGCTTACAGATAGTATTGAAGGGTACTATAACCGCATTAAAGCTATGGAGCTGAAAAACCCAACCATTATTGGTTTTGGTATCTCAGATCACAAATCGTTCAGTAAAGCCTGCGAATATGCTAACGGAGCTATTGTGGGCAGCGCGTTTGTGAAGCTACTTGCCAATGATGATTATATGAGCAATATCCCGGCGTTTATAAGCGGTATTAAGGCGTAGATGTTTTTTGTAGAGGCGCGATACCTCGCGTCTTATTAAATATTCATTACCTTACTAAAGGAGACGCAAAGTATTGCGTCTCTACATCAGATTCTTATTTTTTTAATCCGGAGCAGAATAGAGTAACCTGTTATTGCAGCTAATACCGATGTAACCAATATGGTGAACTTTGCCTGGCTTTGTAATTCTGCATCGGCAAAAGAAAGCAGCGCCATAAATATCGACATGGTAAAGCCAATGCCCGCCAGCTGACCGATTCCCCAAACCTGCGCCCACTTTACCCCATTGGCCAGTTTTGATAATTTTAGTTTTACCGCCAGCCAGCTAAATAAGGTGATACCAATAGGTTTACCTAAGAACAAGCCAAACAATATCCCTGCTGATAACGGATTAATAATACTGCCACCCGCCAAACTTTCCCCGATATTAATATTTGAATTTGCCAGCGCAAACAGGGGGATAATGATGAAATTAACCGGGTTTTCCAGCAGGTGGATCAGTTTCTTTAAGGGCGAATAGTTCAATTTAACGTTATGCGGAATAGCCATAGCTGTTAATACGCCCGCCACCGTAGCATGAATGCCGCTATGATGGATAAAATACCACATCAACACCCCGGGGATAAGGTAAGCCAGCAGATAACGCACGTTAAAACGGTTAAAAAACATTTGCAAAACAAACATGCCCAGTGCGAGCAACAGGTAAGTAATATGCAAGCCTGCCGAGTAGAATATAGCAATAACCAGTATTGCCCCCAGGTCATCAACAATAGCCAGTGCTTTTATAAATACCTGTAAGGATTGCGGTACACGTTTTTTTATAATGCTGATGATAGCCACCACAAAAGCAATATCTGTAGCCATGGGGATGCCCCAACCATTACCTGTGGCAGTATTAAGGTTGATGAGCGCATAGATGCCGGCCGGAACCAGCATGCCGCCCAGGGCAGCAAACACCGGCAGCGTAGCTGAGTGCCTGTCTGATAGCTCTCCGTTTAATACTTCGTCCTTAATCTCTAAACCAACCAGCAGGAAAAAGATGGCCATTAAACCATCATTTATCCAGCCCAGTGTGGTATAAGGGCCAATGGCGGTATCAAGAATATGCGTAAATGAAGTATGTAGCCCAGTGTTTGCAATCACCATCGAAACAATTACACAGGCAATGAGGATGCCGCCACCAGTAGCGTACGAGCGTATAAATTCGGCAAATTGTTTAATGTTACTGGCCAATATGTTGTTTTAAAATGGTAAACGTGGCAAATATATGATTATAAATAATCTTCAAGTTGGCCTTTACCTTCACGTACCAATTCAAACCCGCCCGATGTGCAGTCTACCACCGTAGACGGGATGTTTTCGCCATAACCACCATCAATAACAATATCTACCAGGTCCTGGTATTTCTCATAGATCAGTTCCGGATCGGTAGAGTATTCAATGATCTCATCCTCATCGTGGATAGAGGTAGAGAGGATAGGGTTACCCAAAACCTTTACAATTTCACGGGCGATGTTATTATCGGGCACACGGATACCTACCGTTTTTTTGTTGGAACTTAATAACTTTGGTACAGCGTGGCTGGCATTAAATATAAAGGTGAACGGCCCCGGTAAAGCCTTTTTCAATACACGGAAAGTCGTATTATCAATCGGCTTAATATAGTCTGAGATATGGCTGAGGTCATAACAAATAAAAGAAAAGTTAGCCTTTTCGGGTTTGATGTTCCTGATCCTGGCAACGGCTTCAATGGCCTTATGGTTGGTAATATCGCAGCCAAGGCCATAAACGGTATCGGTAGGGTATATGATGAGCCCGCCTTTACGCAGCACATCCACCACCTGCTCAATGGCTTTTTCGTTTGGGTTTTCGGGGTAGATCTTTATCAGCATAATACAAATATCGAATTTCGAATTTTCAATTTCGAATGTATTAAAGCAAAAGGTGCAATAACCGTTCCGATTATTGCACCTTTTAATATTTTGAAGCTAAATTCGAATTTCTAAATCAAATTACGCTTGTTTAGCAAACTGTATGTTCATACTCAGTTTAATATCTTCGCCTACTACGATAGAACCTGCTTCGGTTACACCATCCCAGGTTAAGCCAAACTCTTTACGGTTAATTTTACCGGTAACTTCAAAGCCAGCTTTGGTATTACCATAAAAATCGCCGGCATTGCCACCATATTCAACAGCAAGGGTTACCGGTTTGGTTACGTCTTTAATGGTCAAATCACCTACCAGTTTATAGTCATCGCCATCGGCAGTAAATGATGTTGATTTAAAAGTGATCTTCGGGTAAGTTGCCGCGTCAAAAAACTCAGCAGATTTTAAGTGCTCGTCCCTTTGTGGTTGTGTGGTATCAATGCTGTTCACATCAAGTGAAAAGTCGATCTCTGCACCGGTAAAATCTTCGTTCTCTGTAGTCAGTTCACCTTCAAATGATTTGAAGAAACCGCTTACTGTTGATATTACAAGGTGTTTTACCTTAAATTGTACTTCTGAGTGCATTGGGTCTAAAACCCATTTGGTTGTTGCCATGATATTTTTTATTTAGTTGTGTTTCTGATTAATTATAGAACAAAGATAATAATATATGTTTAAACATCTATTATGTTTTCAAAGTATTACAATAAGCAGACATTTGACCAAATAACGGTATAAGCAGGAGAAATGTTTGTTTAAACTTATATTAGTAATGCACAATTGTTAATGATAAGTAAAAGGACAGTTTAATTGATGATGATCTCAAAGTAATCCTCATCTTTACTGAACGCCCCACAATTAAGCAGCGATTTTATTGTTGAGATAAGCGTATAGATTTTTTAAAAATATATTTATGAGGAAGCTATTTATCGTATCGGCTGTAATAATACTTGTACTGGTTGCCGCATGGACTATTGTATGGCCGCCGGCTGTTTGGTCATTCCTGCTTTTAGGGCCGGTATTTATAATCGGGATTTATGACATGGTACAAAAGAAACATAGCATCGTCAGAAACTTCCCGGTATTTGGGCACCTGCGGTTTTTGATGGAAGAGCTTCGCCCTAAAATATACCAGTATTTTATTGAGAGCGATACCAACGGCACCCCGTTTAACAGGCAAAACAGGAGCGTTATTTATCAGCGTGCAAAAAAGGTTGATGACACCCGCCCGTTTGGTACCGAACTGGACGTTTACGAGAACGGGTACGAGTGGCTTAACCACAGCATCGCAGCGTTAGACCATAAAGCGCTTGATCTGTCGCCGCGTGTAAAAGTTGGCGGACCCGATTGTGCACAGCCTTATAGTGCAAGCGTGTACAATATATCGGCCATGAGTTTTGGCTCGCTTAGCGAGAACGCGATACTGGCCTTAAACGGCGGGGCCAAAATTGGTGGCTTTGCGCATAACACGGGCGAAGGTGGTTTGAGCGATTATCATTTGCAGCCCAATGGCGATATTATATGGCAAATTGGTACAGGCTATTTTAGCTGCCGCAACACCGACGGTACTTTCGATGAAGACGCCTTTGCCAAACGTGCAGCATTGCCACAGGTAAAGATGATTGAGATAAAACTATCGCAGGGGGCAAAGCCCGGCCACGGTGGTATACTGCCTGCTGCAAAGGTTACCCCCGAGATTGCACGTATACGCCTGGTGCAAATGGGAGAGGATGTTGTATCGCCGCCATACCATACTGCCTTTAACAACCCATTGGGGCTAATGAATTTTGTAAAAAAACTGCGTCAGCTATCGGGTGGTAAACCCATTGGCTTTAAATTGTGTGTTGGCCATAAAAGCGAGTTTTTGGCTATTTGCAAGGCCATGGTTAAAACAAACATATACCCCGATTTTATTACCGTTGACGGGGGCGAGGGCGGTACTGGTGCAGCGCCGCTGGAGTTTTCAAACTCGGTTGGCATGCCGCTGCGTGAGGCTTTGGCTTTTATATACGATGCGTTAACCGGTTTTGATATTAAAAAGCATATTAAACTGATCGCATCTGGCAAGGTGGCTACAGGGTTCGACCTGGTAAAGAATTTTGCCCTGGGGGCCGATATGTGCAACAGCGCCCGCGGGATGATGTTTGCCCTTGGCTGTATCCAAGCGCTGGAGTGTAATACCAATACCTGCCCAACGGGTGTTGCCACGCAGGATAAAGGCCTGATGCGTGGCCTGGTTGTAGATGATAAAAAAGTGCGTGTGGCTAATTTTCATAAACAAACAGTTAGCGCCGCCATACAAATGATAGGGGCAGCAGGCATGAAAAAACCATGCGACCTGCACCGTATGTTTATATACAGACGGGTAAACGCCAGCCAGATACAAACCTATGCCGAATTATTCCCCTATATACCCAAAGGCAGTTTGTTAAATACGCCTTACCCGCAAAGCTTTGAAATGGATATGACACTGAGTAGCGCCGAAACCTTTGTACCCGATTACAGCAAGGTATCGCAGGTAGAGCTTACCACATCAAGCGCTTACGTGCAAAACTGATCAATAAAAAAGGGAGCCTTTCGGGCTCCCTTATATTTTCAGGTTAACTAATCTCTAAATTAAAGTGCTAATACTTCTTTAACTCTGTCTGCAGCTTCTTTTAAAAGGATAGCCGAAAATACTTTTAAGCCAGAGTTATCTATCAGTTCTTTTGCTTCTTTAGCATTGGTACCCTGTAAACGCACAATAATTGGTACAGGGATGTTGCCAATTTCATGGTAGGCATCAATAACACCCTGTGCAACACGGTCGCAACGAACAATACCGCCAAAAATGTTGATCAGGATGGCTTTAACGTTAGGGTCTGACAGGATGATGTTAAAACCAGCCTTAACCGTTTGTGCATTAGCAGTACCACCAACATCAAGGAAGTTGGCAGGCTCGCCACCGGCAATTTTAATAATATCCATGGTAGCCATAGCTAAACCCGCACCGTTCACCATACAACCAACGTTACCGTCAAGCTTTACATAGTTAAGGTTGCTTTTGCTTGCTTCAACCTCGGTAGGGTCTTCCTCGTCGGTATCGCGCATAGCAGCATAATCAGGGTGGCGGTATAACGCGTTATCGTCAAGGTTAACTTTAGCATCAACCGCTAAAATTTTATTATCAGATGTTTTTAACACCGGGTTAATTTCAAACTGTGATGAATCAGTAGCATCATAAGCTTTATATAAAGCAGTGATGAATTTCACCATATCTTTATGGGCATCGCCTGAAAGGCCCAGGTTAAACGCAATTTTACGCGCCTGGAAACCCTGCAAACCAACCTTAGGGTCAATTTCTTCTTTGTGTATCAACTCAGGGGTAGAGTGTGCTACTTCTTCAATATCCATACCTCCTTCGGTGCTGTACATGATAATGTTACGGCCTTTGGCGCGGTCAAGCAATACACTTACGTAAAACTCTTTGGTTTCGCTTTCGCCAGGGTAGTAAACATCCTGTGCAACCAAAACTTTTTTAACCAGTTTACCTTCGGGGCCAGTTTGCGGGGTTACCAGTTGCATGCCAATTATCTTGCCTGCAATCTCTTTAACCTGTTCGGCGTTTTTAGCCAGTTTTACACCACCGCCTTTACCGCGGCCACCTGCGTGTATCTGTGCTTTTATCACTGTCCAGTCCGACCCAAAGTCTTCCTTCATTTTCTGCGCCGCTGCAACAGCCTCTTCAGGTGTATCTGCAACTATGCCTTCCTGTACTCTTACGCCAAAGCTTTTTAATATCGCTTTGCCCTGATATTCGTGAATGTTCATGTTATTTGAAGAATTTGCGGTAAAGCTACTATTTTCGTTTTAAAGATTACAGGGTATGGGTTAGAGATTTGTAATATTTATGCAACGGGCAATACCTTAACCAATTTTAACAACTAATCACTATTCTCTAATTAACTAATCACTAAATTTGCCCATGCTTAAAGCACATGCAATAAATAAATCGTATGGCAAGCTCCATATTTTAAAAGGGGTTGACCTGGAAGTAAAACGCGGCGAAATTGTAACCATTGTAGGTGCATCCGGCGCGGGTAAAAGTTCGTTATTAAACATTCTTGGTACATTGGATAACCCCGATTCGGGCCAGCTATTTATTAACAACATTGAGGTTAGTAAACTTAACAATAAGAATTTAAGTGCATTCCGTAATCAAAAAATAGGCTTTATATTTCAGTTTCATCATTTACTGGTAGAGTTTAATGCTATCGAAAATGTTTGTATCCCGGCATTTATAGCGGGTGTACCGCGCGCCGAAGCCGAGAAAAAAGCAAAAGAACTTTTGGAAATGCTGGGCCTGGGCGGCCGGATCACCCACAAACCGGCAGAGCTATCAGGCGGCGAGCAGCAACGAGTAGCGGTAGCCAGGGCATTAATAAATGATCCGGCTTTGATATTTGCGGATGAACCATCGGGTAACCTCGATTCGAAAAACGCGCTCGAATTGCATGAATTGTTCATTAAGCTCCGTAACGATTTTAACCAAACTTTTGTGATTGTTACCCATAACCAGGAGCTATCTGACATGAGCGACCGCACTATATTAATGAAGGACGGATTAATTGTAACTAATTTATAGGTGAAGATTTTGATTACATCTGCCACATCGGCACAAGCCCATAAGCTAAAAAATAGTTTAGTAAACGATGAAGTGGTTTTGGGCGATTTTACAGAACTACCCGCATTTATGGGGATCTTGAAACTCCCAAACCCTGCATCAGATACTTACGCACACGAAATGCTGACCCTGGCATTAGATAATAATATCGACGCCATTTACCTGCTTACTACTCAGGAGGCGGCCGTGCTGTTATTATCAGAGCAATTATTTAAAGAATATAATATTACCCTTATAAATGGCCACAATAACTTATAGTGATATAGACCCACAAAAAAAGGCTTTTGTTTTTGAACTGGACGATGTGCTTTACCCCGCTAAAGATTATTATTACCAGATATATTACCTTTTTGCGAATTTATTAGAGTATACCGAATTAAACAGCGCCAGCCAGACAACCGATCTGATGATAGATACGTATACAAAGAAAGGAGCGGAGGAAGTATTCGATACCATCGTATCGGAACTAAATGTGGACGAAAAATATCGCAAGAATTTAGAGATAATGCTTTTAACAGCGCGCTTGCCTTTAAAATTGCTTCTGTATAAAAATATACTTACATTTATACAGGAAGTGGTTTTAGACCGTAAAAAAATATTTATTGTAACAAACGGCAACCCGCAAATGCAACTGAATAAAATGCGGCAAACAGAATGGCACGGTTTAGAGACTTATTTAACCTGTTATTTTACTGAAGAAACCTTACCTAAACCCGAACCCGATGCATTACACCTGCTGATGAAAGAGCATGATTTACAGAGGCGCGACCTTGTGATGATAGGTAACTCTGACACAGATAGTTTATGTGCTGAAACTTGCGGAATTGATTATATACCAGCAACGGAAATAATATAAGTTAAATAATATAATATATAACATAATAATGCCGTTAACTCGGATATAATTAATATAACCATGAGGAAAATATTTTACCCGCTTATACTTGCCTGTGTAGTAATTGCATCTTGTTCAAAAGATAAAAAGGTTAATCCATCAACCAGCACACTTGATCTGATTAAAGATTCGGTTTTTTTGTATGCCAAAGAAACTTACTACTGGAATAAATCCTTGCCAACTTATGATGCGTTTAAGCCGAGATCATTTAGCGGTAAAAATGATTTAGATGCATTATCAACAGAGGTGGATGCTTTATCACAATATGCCATTAACCCCGAAACCGGTAAGCCTTATGAATATTATACAGCACAACCTGGCTCAGGCTACGCCAAATATTCGTTTATTGATGATGGTAGTGTTTCTGGTGAACTAAATGGCCAAAAAGGCGATTTTGGTTTTGCACCTGCTTATGGCGCAACTAATGACGATTTAAGGGTGAAATATGTTTATCCGGGTTCGCCTGCCGATGTTAAAGGTATTAAAAGAGGGTACAAAATTTTAACAATAAATAACCGTTCGGGCGCTGATTTAACTTACGACGGCAATACAACCGGCAATAATGTTAATTTTATTGTGAATGCATACGCCAATAGCAAAAATATTACCATGACCCTGCAAAAACCGGATAATACTACTTTTGATGTTACCTTGGCAGCAAGTGACTACACGGTAAACCCGGTACTGGCAACTAAGGTAATAGATGCGGGCAATAACAGGAAAATAGGGTATATCGTATTCAATAGCTTTACCACGCTTAATAACGCAAAACCTAAGCTTGATGCGGCCTTTAGTGATTTTGCAACGCAAGGCGTAACTGACCTTGTTGTTGACCTGCGCTACAATGGTGGCGGATATGTTAATACAGCTGAATACCTGAGCGATCTTATCGCTCCGTCATCTGCCAATGGCTCTTTAATGTACACTTCATATTACAACCAGGATCTTCAGAATGATATACACCCGCTTTTGAGTAGTCAATATAATATCCCGAAGGGAGATTTTTTACCCACCAACCCTGAAAATTTTAAAAACTTTAACAAAGCGGGTTCACTAAACATTACTAAAGTGTTTTTTATAGTAACAAGTTCAACGGCATCAGCCAGCGAGCTTACTATAAACAACCTCATACCTAAAATGGATGTTAAACTAATAGGTGGTACAAGCTATGGTAAACCGGTTGGTTTTTTTGCAATTGATATTAACAAATATCAATTGTATGTACCCCAGTTCGAAACCAAAAACTCTGCAGGTAATGGCGGCTATTATGCCGGTATGGAACCTGGTTCTCCAAAATATCCGGGTAAAAAGGATTATGATGATGTAACTAAAGATTTTGGTGACCCTACAGAAACCTTACTTAAATACGCGATCAATTATGTTAGCACCGGTGCATTTTCTACAACCAGTGTAAGGGTACAAAGCACATCTGGTGCTAAAGTATTTTCAATAGATGAGGCAAACAAAGCAGGGCTTGATATGGATGGTAAACAGTTTAAAGGAATGATATTTAACCATCCGAAGGCTAAAAAATAGTAAGGTTTAATTGATAACATAAAGGCTCCGATGAATCGGAGCCTTTATGTTATACTGTTTTTTGCAATTAATCAGCCAGTTCGCGCAAGTCTACAGGCACTACCCTTGATATCCCTTGTTCTACCATAGTTACGCCGTAAATAATATCGGTACAGGCAATAGTGCGCTTGTTGTGCGATATGATTATGAACTGCGACTCGGTAGAGAACTTACGGATAATGTTATTGAACTTATCAATATTGGTATCGTCCAACGGGGCATCCACCTCATCAAAAATACAGAAGGGGGCAGGCTTTAACAGATAAAGCGAGAACAGGATGGCCGTAGCCGTCAGCGTTTTCTCCCCACCCGAAAGCTGGTTGATTGATAACGGGCGTTTACCCTTTGGCCGTGCAATGATATCGATATCCGACTCAAGCGGTTGATCGGGATTGCTCAGTATCAGATCGCATGAATCTTCCTCGTTAAACAATGATCGGAACACCTTGATAAAGTTCTCGCGCACCATAATAAAAGCGGCCATAAATTTCTCTTTGGCGGTGTCATCAATCTCCTGTATAGTAGCCAGCAGGGATGCTTTTGCTTCGGCAAGGTCTTTCTTTTGGCCTTGTATAAAGGCATGGCGCTCGCTCATTTCAGTATAAGCTTCAACGGCCATGGGGTTTATGGCGCCAAAATCATCCAGCTGGCGTTTCATCTTTTCCGTTTTATCGCGGATGTCATCTTCGTTATCCGCTTCGTTAACTTCCAGGTCAAGCAGGTCGTTAATATCTACGTTAAACTCTACCGAAAGGCGCTCGCGTAGGGCGTTCAGCTCCAGTTTAAGGTTGTTGCGCTCGTCTTTCAGTTCATTTTCAATTGCCTCGGCCTGGTCTTTCTTCTGCCTGAGTTTTGATACTTCGTTTTCGTTTTCGGTAATAGCGGCGCGCCATGCATAGTATTCCTGCTCGGCCTCGGCGGTGCCTTTTTCAAGCGCTTCTTTTTGCTCGTACATTTCCAGCAGGCTTTCGTCGCTGTCGCCGGTTTGCTGCAGGTTCTCCATGATCTGGGCCTTCACCTTTTCCAGCTCGGCGCTGTTTTGCCTGATGCGTACCTCCAGGTGCTCCAGCTGCGTTTCGCGGTAATCAAGGTCTTTTACTAAGCCCGATACCTTGTTTTGTTGCTGATGGAAACGTATATTCTCCTGGTTATAAGTGTTTGATTGCACCGATACCATTTCGTTCAGCTCGTTAAAAGCCTGTTGTTTATCCAGCATCAGGTCGGCCTGTGCCTGTTTTTGCTCTTTCAGTTCTATCAGCAGCGGGCCAAGGGTAAGTATCTCGTTTTTGATGCCTGCTACCTTATTGGCAATATCCTGCTTACGGTTAAGGCTGTTCTCAATAAAGGCCTGGTATTGTTCCTGCTTGGTTTTAACGGTAACCAGCTCGGTGTTTAACTGGTTAAGCTCATATTGCTTTTGCCTAACCTCATTAGCCTTGCCCGATTGTTTTAAGGCCGATAAGCGGCTCTGCAATTCATCACTGTTATTCTTAAAGTTCTGGATACGGGTTTCGGCTTGTTTTATTTCTTTTAACAGATTATCCAAATTTTTAGCCCGGCCTATACGCTTACCCTCAAACAAACCCACCGAACCACCGGCCATGGTATGTTTTGATTTGTTGAACTTGCCGCTTTTACCAATCAGCACCACACCATCCGGTAATTGGATGCCATTGATATCCTGCTCGGTAGCATCGTTAACCAGGTAAACATTCTTTAACAGATAATTACACAGCGGTTTATAACGTTCCTCAACCTCCACAACAGAGAGGGCAGGGATAGCGGCATCGTCCACCAGCGATTTATCTGCCGGTTTAGTTGCCTCGTAGTTATCTAAGATAAAAAACTGCGCCCGCCCTTTTGATGAATTGCTCAGCAGGTTGATGGCTGCGATAGCTTCATCGTAGGTATTCACTACGTAGTGGTTCATTAAAGGCTCCAGGTAGTTTTCAATCGCTACGCGGTATTCTTCCTTACAAAACAATATATCACTAAACAGGGTGACTGTTTTGGCCCAATTGGTGTTCTTTTTCAGGAACCGGATCGACTCGGGGAAGCCCTCCAGGTTATCTACCAAACTTTTGGTCAGGTTATATTCATTTTGTTTGGCATCCAGCTTACGGCCGTCGGCAGCAATGTTGTCGTTTACGGTTTTTAGCTCAGCTTCAGTATTGGTTATTTGCTCCTGCAGTTTATTTTCAGCCTCAACAGCCAGTTCGTATTCGCTTTTAAGCGTTTCAACGCGGTTGTCCAACTCGGCCACTACCTTATTAAAGTGCGAAAGTTCCGCCTCTTTGTTGGTAGTATCCTCCATATTACGCTGGCTTTCCTGCTCAAGCGCCTGTTGTTGGATGTTCAGGATATCGATATCCTTTTCGGCTTTGTAAAGCTGATTTTGCAACCTACCGTTTATGCTGTTTAGTTCGTTAAGTTGGTTACGAGCTTCGGTTTGTTCGGCACGTAGTTCATCAACTGCTTCTTTTAGCTCGGCAACGCGTTGGGTTATGGTTTGCAGGTTTTCGTCTTCCTGTAGCTTTTCTTCGTTAAGGCGCTTTATGTTATATTGTACGTGCTTAAACTGGTTGTTGTCGCGTTCCAGTTCTTCCTTTAAACGGCTTTCTTTATCCTGCGCGTTCTTTAACTGTTCGTTCTTTACCCGTTTCTCGCTTTCGTAAGCGCGAATCTTTGCGGTGTATTCGTTACTGGCTTTTTGCTGCGCCGCCAGGTTTTTTTCTTTGGTGAGGCTATCCAGCTTGTTTTGCTGTAAGGTCGCTTCCAAAGTATCTATTTGTGTGGCAATGCCCGATCTTTGCTCGCGCTGTATTTGTTCTTTTTCTTCAATGGCAGCCAGCGCCTTGCTGAAATTGGCTATCCGGAACGATGCCAGCGAAATACTCAGCGTTTTATACTGATCGCGCAGCTTATAGTAACGTTCGGTTTTTTTAGCCTGGTTCTCCAGCGTTTTTAAGTTTTTCTCTATTTCGAAGAGCAGGTCTTCCACACGCTCCAGGTCGGCTTCGGTATCTTTTAGCTTGCTGAAGGTTTGTTTTTTGCGGAGCTTGTATTTTGAGATGCCCGATGCTTCCTCAAACAAGTTACGGCGCGACCCTTCCTTGTTGTTGATGATCTCGTCTATCATCTTCAGCTCGATGATGGCGTAGGAGTCGGAGCCGATACCGGTATCTAAAAACAGGTCGGTAATGTCTTTTAAACGGCACTGTACATCATTTAAGCGATACTCGCTCTCGCCGGTGCGGTAAAGCCTGCGCGTAAGGGTAACCTGCGAAAAATCGGTAGGGAGGACGTTCTTAGTATTATCAAAAGTAAGGGATACCTCGGCAAGGTTAGCGGCCTTGCGGCTTTTGGTGCCGTTAAAGATGATATTATCCATCTTCTCCGACCGCAGGGCGCGTGTGCTTTGCTCGCCCAAAACCCAACGGATGGAATCGACTACGTTACTTTTGCCGCAACCGTTAGGGCCCACAATAGCAGTAACACCCTCATTAAAATTAATGGTGATCTTATCGCCAAAGCTTTTGAATCCCTTGATTTCTAACCTGGTAAGTTGCATTAATGAGTGCGAGTCGTCTTAAAAAATTCAGTTCGGAAAATAGTGATTTTAGGTGAAAGCTGAAAGGTAAAAGCACAAAGCTTTCTTGTACTAAACTTTATGCTTTCCGCTTATGCTTTTACCTCAATAAAACCTTTAAGATATGTTACCGCTTTACCCGCCATCACAACCCTGTCGCCTTTCAGTTCGCACCACAGCTCGCCTTTGCGAGCACTTACCTGGTAAGCATGTAAACTGTTCTTGCCAAGTTTACCAGCCCAGTAAGGGATGAGGTTACAGTGTGCCGAACCGGTAACCGGGTCTTCGGGTACGCCTGCCGCAGGGGCGAAAAAGCGGGACACAAAATCAACATCTTTACCCGGTGCGGTTACAATAACACCCAGGGTATCTATTTTAGCTAAAGCGGAGTGGTCGGGCTTCATTTCCAATATATCTTCTTCGGTATCGTAAACCAAAAAGTAATCGCGGCTGCGCAATATCTCTTTCGGTTTTTTGCCGCCAAGGGCTTCAATTAAACCTTCGGGCTTGTCTGCAGCAAATGGCGGGCGCGATGGGAAATCCATCGAATATTTATCGCCGTCGCGCTTTACTACCAGCGTACCGGCTTTTACGGTATCAAAGTATATGGTATCCTTATCGTACCCTAACTCGGTAAATAATATATGTGCCGATGCCAGCGTGGCGTGGCCGCACAGGTCTATCTCCAGTTCGGGCGTAAACCAGCGCAATAAATAGCCCTTATCGTTCTTTACAAAAAAGGCGGTTTCGGCAAGGTTGTTTTCCAATGCTATCTTTTGCATGGTAGCATCGGGCAGCCACTCATTTAGCGGACAAACAGCAGCAGGGTTACCACCAAACAATTGAGCGGTAAAAGCATCGGCCTGGTAAATTGGGATAGTCATACGCTTTATTAATTATATACCGCTAAGATAACCGTAAGTAACCAATTCATCATTATGAGTGATATGTTTTGTACTGCCATTATTTAACAATATCACCTTATCGCTAACCTCTAATATATTATAATACTGATGGTCGGTAATAATGATGCCTTTTCGCCTGGCGCATGCACGGATCATTGGCTTAAACTCATCGGCCTGTACTGGAGAGATGTGCGTAAAGGGTTCATCCAGCAAAATAAAATCGGCTTTGCTGTGGATGATCATCAACATTTCCAGTTGCCGCAATTCGCCCCCGGATAACTGCCCTGCTGTTTTATGTGAATGCAGCTTGTAAATATTAAGCGTTGTAAATTCATCCCAAAAGTTTTCGTCGACAAGCATTTTTGCAAGCTTGCTGATCTTTATTTTATCAGGTAAATAACCATGCTGTGGTAAGTAGGCTATCCGGTTTTTATGATACCCTTTGTGGATAAATTCGCCATCGATACCAACATATTTAAAAGAGGCCTCAAGGGTGCCGAAAATAACCCTTAACAGGGATGATTTGCCGCTGCCGTTCCTGCCAAGTAAACCAATTACCTGGCCCTGATGGCATTCCAGGTAAACGTCCTGCAAAATTTTGCGATCGTCAAAAGCCAGTTGTACACTATCAACCTTTAACGTAAGTGGCGGCATAAGGCAATTAGCATAGTTATTAATATAAAAACAATCATATCAATTGTAAAAGCATATACATATAAACGCCTTATGGCCATACCCGCATTACGATAATAAAAATAGGTTTTGGCAGATGAAAAATAATGTAAACCTACAGCCCCTGCAAAACCGGCAAACTTGGCAAAAAAGAGCGTAACAGGGTTTCCGGCGCCACTAAAGCCAATCAAAAAAACGCAAAGAATAGTAAAGGTTATATTATAAATGAGCAGCGTACGATAGTACTGCAGGGTAAGGATAGTGAGGCGTTTCATTTAATTGTTTACTATACGTAAATCAATCAAATAAATTGTATTGCTGGTTTGGTTTCTCCCCGTTCTCTATTCTTACCTTATTCACTAATAGGTGTGCTTGCCTTGTAGGTTCGGGGATGCGGTAGCCACGAATACATTTTTTGATCACATCAACGCTTTGCTGCATACTGATGTTGTGGCCCGGCGAAATGTAAATGGGGTTACAATGTTCTTTGCTGCGCAGCGCAATGCCTACCAGTTCACCTTTATCATACATCGGGCTTTGGGCAAATATTTTATCAGCAGGCTCCTGGTACCTGCCATACAAACGGGTTTTGGCGCTGCCTATAGTGGGTACATCGGTTAATAAGCCAAAGTGTGTGGCAATACCGGTACGGCGCTCGTGTGCAATGCCCTGCCCGTCTAACACCAGCAAATCGGGTTTTGTATACAGGTTGTTCCACGCACTAAATAAGGCAGGTACCTCCCTGAATGCCAGCAGGCCGGAGATATAAGGGAATGAAGTATGTGCAATAGCGGTTGAGGTGGTGATTACCTGCATTTCGGGGTATTTGAATACCACGATGCCGGCATATAACAGTTCTGAATTTTTGTTGAAGGATATATCGGCCCCGGCTATGGTTTTAACAGGCTTGTGCAGTTCGCGTATTTGTATCCTGCTGCGCAAATGGTTTTGGTAATCAATTGCTTCGGCAGGGGTGAGGTGTTCATAGCCAGATGGATCCATATTGCTATAACATAAAAAAGCCCCCGCTTGTTTAAACGGGGGCTTTTTTATGTTATAGGGTTATCCTAAATATGATTTTAGGATCTTGCTTCTCGAAGTATGTCGTAGTCTTTGCAACGCCTTATCTTTTATCTGGCGTACGCGCTCACGGGTTAAATTGAATTTCTCGCCAATTTCTTCCAATGATAGCGGGTGGTTACTGCCCAAACCAAAGAACAGAACGATTATCTCGCGCTCGCGTTCGGTTAGGGTTGATAAAGAACGTTTGATCTCTTCAGATAACGACTCATTGATCAGGATCGAATCGGTATTTGGCTCCTGGTTTTCCAGTACATCCAATAACGTATTTTCTTCTCCCTGTACAAAAGGTGCATCCATTGATACATGGCGGCCGCTGTTGCTCAGCGTATCTGATATTTTATCTACCGTGGTTTCCAGTATGTCGGCAAGTTCTTCGGGAGATGGCTCACGCTCAAACTCCTGCTCAAGTTTTGAGAAGGCCTTGCTTATTTTACTTAACGAACCAACCTGGTTCAATGGCAAACGCACAATACGGCTTTGCTCGGCAATAGCCTGTAATATTGATTGGCGGATCCACCAAACGGCGTATGATATGAATTTGAAACCCTTGGTCTCGTCAAAGCGTTTTGCAGCTTTAATAAGGCCCAGGTTACCTTCGTTAATAAGGTCACCAAGGGTAAGTCCCTGGTTTTGATATTGTTTGGCTACCGATACCACAAAACGTAGGTTCGTTTTTGTTAAGCGCTCTAAGGCAGCCTGATCGCCTTCTCTAATTTTCTGGGCTAAGATTACTTCTTCTTCGGCAGTTATTAGGTCAACTTTACCAATTTCGTGAAGATATTTGTCGAGGGACTGCGACTCACGGTTGGTAATGGATTGAGTTATTTTGAGTTGTCTCATTTATTTTATTAACCTCGATTCTTTAATTTAGAATTGAACGTGCAAAGCTACAAATTTGTTTCTAAAAATAATACTTTCTACCTAACAATGCCAGTATTTTACTATAAAATGAACAAAGAAAATGATTGATTGATTTATACTTAATATTTATTGTAAATCAATAAATATATTTTGATTTATAATGAATATTAATTTTATTTGCATGCATAAATTTATCAATAATGAAAAAAATACGCACACTGCAAATTCTTGTTTACATCACTTTTGCATTGTTTTTTCTGCAAAACTATGCCCCAAGCCTTTACAGAGGGTTTATTGATGGCTTTACCGATTCCATTAACAACTCAAATGGTGAATTAAATAACCATGCACCATCCGGCCCGGCGTTAGATGCTGTGTTACAGGGCAATATCATCCCGGGTACCAAAAACGACACCCTGCATGTAGGTAAAGACTATTTGTTGAGGAATGTAAATGTAACGGCAGACATACTCGTGGTAGATGCAGGGGCTAAAACGCCCGAATGGTTAAAGGTTTGCCGCTTGTTATTGGCGTTACTTATTATACGCGTATTGTTTTACATGGCATCGTTTAGTAACCGGATTATAGTAGATATTTATAATGGGAGGATGTTTGAACCGCAATGTATTAAACTGATCAGGAAAATAGGGGTTAGGCTGATTATTTATGCCGTTGCCGATTTTGCTTACCAATGGACTGATTACATAAAACAAACCATATTGATACATGCGCCTTTAAAGCTAATTAATACCGTAACATTCAACTTTGGTTTACTGCTTGGCGCTATGCTGATATTTATACTGGCCGAGGCTTTTAAACAAGGCGGCAAATTAAAAGAAGAACAGGAGTTAACCATATAGCCATGCCCATAGTAATTAACCTTGATGTAATGATGGCACGGCGCAAAATGTCGCTTAATGAATTGAGCGAAAAAGTGGGCATCACTATCTCTAACCTGTCTATCTTAAAAACCGGCAAAGCCAAAGCCATCCGGATAGAAACCCTGGAAGCCATTTGCAAAGCCCTGGATTGCCAACCCGGCGATATACTGGAGTTTATAAACGCTAAATAAGATCAAATTCTTTTGGATTTAGAGTTTAGTGTTTAGGATTTCTAAAATTCATTTAATTTAAAGGTTTCCTTCACCTTAATGCCCTTATCGGTTTGCTGAATTGTGCAGCATTCGTTAAGCGGGTCGTGCTCCAGGTAAAGGATGTATTCTTTTTCAACAGCCTCGTTCCAGTAGGCTTTTCTTTCGGTTAAAGTTTGCAGCGGGAACATATCATAAGCCATTACATAGGGCAGGGGCAGGTGGCCTACAGATGGCAACAGATCGGCCATATATAACACCTGTTTGCCTTTGTAATTGATTAGCGGCAGCATCATGGCATCTGTATGGCCATAAGCAAACCTGATGCTGATATCATCGATAAAGCTAACACCATCAACCGCATCAATAAACTTTAGCTGCCCGCTTTGCTGTATCGGTAGTATATTATCTTTTAAAAAGGATGCTTTCTCGCGGTCGTTGGGGTTAACGGCCCAGTCCCAGTGCTGCGGGTTGCTCCAGTAAGTGGCGTTTTTAAAGGCAGGGAGCAGCTTTTCACCATCGCGTACTACAGCGCCGCCAACATGGTCAAAATGCAGGTGGGTTAAAAACACATCGGTTATATCATCGCGGTGAAAACCCTTTGCAGCTAATGAGCTATCCATCGTGGCATCACCATGCAGGTAATAATGACTAAAAAACTTCTCGTCCTGCTTGTTGCCTATGCCGGTGTCAACCAGTATCAGGCGTTTACCGTCCTCAATCAGCAGGCAGCGCATGGCCCAGGTACAAAGGTTGTTAGCATCCGCAGGGTTGGTTTTTTGCCATAGCGCTTTTGGTACAACGCCAAACATTGCGCCGCCGTCAAGCTTAAAAAAGCCGGTATCAATGGTATGTAGCTTCATTGGTAGTAATTTAAAAGTGAAGGTAAAATTTATTTAGCATGTATGGTAATTAACCACAGCGTGCACAGCGTTTTTTCACAGAGGGATCAGAGTATTTTAATGTTTCTCTGTGTACCTTGTGTTTCTCCCTTTGTGCCCTCTGTGGTTAAATCGGATCATGAAATTTTAACTACAGCGTTTTTCGCAGAGAACGGATTATAAGTATTTTTCTGCCGCCTGGCTTTTGCCTAATTAAGCCATTATGCTTTTCTTTGACGCATATAACTACAAACCAATTGAAAGATATATTTGGGAACGCCCTGTTTGACTATTTTAAACAAAACGGCAAGCACAAGCTTTGGATTAACAATACCTACGGCCCAAAAGAGGAAATGCCCCTGGAGGTATATTTCCGAACCGAAGAAGAGATGCCCGACCTGGAACATATGGCCTTAAGCAGGTGCTACGGCAGGGTTTTGGATATAGGCGCGGGGGCAGGCAGCCATGCTTTAATATTACAGGAATTAGGCTTAGATGTAACGGCGCTGGATATATCTGAACTGGCAGTAACCATTATGCTGCAGCGTGGTGTTAAGCATGCAATAGCAAAGGATATTTTTGATTACCACACAGAAAAATTCGATACGCTGTTATTACTGATGAATGGAATAGGCCTGTGCGGTACTATTGAACAACTTCGCCGTTTTTTACAACATTCCAAAAAGCTCCTCAACAAGGGTGGCAGGTTAATATTCGATTCATCAAATATTGTTTATTTATATGAGGATGAATTGCCGGATGGCAATGAATACTACGGGGAACTTTCCTATCAATACGTTTACAAAGGCCAAAAAACCGATTGGTTTAAATGGCTTTATATCGATCAGGAAACATTAAAAACCGTTGCAGCCGAAGAGGGGTGGGTAACAGAGTTTTTGTATGATGACGGGTTTGATCAGTATTTAGCAAGGCTTACGCCTGTAAATTAAGCCTCCTGTATTTTCTGAAACATAGCGTAGCGGGTATGGTTACACTAAACTTTCGGCCTGCATTAGCTAAAAAAACGTTGTTCCAATTATGAACAAAACGGAACAGCGTGAAAAATTCATTGATGGCTATATATCAATTATTTAATTGCAAAATTGCGTAATTTATTGAAATAAAAAATAAGTTGTTTCAGGGCGTTCTGAGGGCGAAAAAAAGGCGCTTAAAAATTAAAAAATACCAGGTAGATCTTGCCGTAGCCGTAACAGGCTATAAATAAGGCCTGTGAGCCGTAACAGGCTTGTTCCATTTTAAAAAAGTGGAACAAAAATGAAAAAAAAATTAACTGCTGTTTATCAATATGTTAAGTGCAAATTGTGTAGTATTACTTTAGTTAAACGCAAAAAATAAAATAGCTAATAATTTGGTTTACAACGTGTTCCATTTGTTCCGCTTGTTCCATTTTTTAGTGGAACAAACTGCGAATGTTTAATTTATCGGTAACGGTTAAAGCTTTTAAAAAAACAGCTCCCTTTGCTTTGTGTAATATTTTTGTGATAATTAAATTATTATATATATTTACAAGCGTATAGTACCTAATACTAACCATTGGTGAGAAGATTTCTGGCAATAATGCTCTTGAGTGTGCACCTGTTTAACACAGGTGGCTATAGTCTTATCTTCCAATATTTTATCCACCAGTCCGAAGTACAAATAGTTAAAGAGATTTACGAGAATAAGGTAGATGCCACACAACTTGTACAGGTAAAGATCCCCGTAAAAAACCACGGTATAACAGATTGGCCCGATTACAAACGTATACATGGGCAGGTACAACTAAAAGACGGCTTTTACAATTACGTAGGTGTTAAAATGACCCGCGATACCATGTTTTTGGTTTGTGTTGCCAATAGTGTTAAAACCCAGCTTTTTAAAGCGAATATAATTCTGGCCAAAAATGTAAGCGATGCCCCATTAACAAAAAAGGGGCAGGAGGCACCCGCTAAAAAAGCATCTTCATCCCCAATATCAGAGTATAATAACCCCGAGGTTAATTATAGTTTTTTAAGTTTTGAAGATTCCATCGACAGAAGAGAGAACATTATAGCTTCTAAATTATCCACTCCATATATTAAATCGCCGGGCAAACCGCCAAACCACATCGGCTGATATCGTTTATTTAATAAACCTATTTATTTCTTGATAACCGTAACCATAACAAGGCGTGTTCTGTTGTAACTCACTTGTGTTTTTTACCGTGTAATTAAGATAAAAAAGCATTAAGAACCGGTTTCTGATTTGTGAGATTTTCGGCAGCCGGTTCTTATAAAGTCCTTTCTTTCCAATTATTAACCCTTGTATGAAAAAATATTTACAATATATTAACAGGTATTGTATGCTTGCTTTGGGATGTGTTGTTTTCTCACAAACAGTTAACGCACAAACCGAAACAGATGCTTTAATGATACCTAAAAACTATTTTTGCGCCGCCGGTATATATACCCATAATAGCTGGGATCATTACTGGGAAGGCACTTTTAAACGTGAAAACCTAAATTTAGGTACCATTAGCAGCAACGTTTATGCTGTAGGTGGTAACTATGGCTTAAGCAACCGTGTAAACGTGTTGTTTATGATTCCCTATATAAAAACAAATGCATCAGCAGGTACGCTAAGAGGCCAGAGCGGTGTGCAGGATATTAGCCTTGCCGTTAAATGGCTGGCAGTTAAGCAGGAGGTTGGCCGTGGCTTATTAAGCTTGCATGCTATAGTATCGGGTGTTATCCCGGTTGGTAACTACCAGGCCGATTTCCTTCCATTATCATTAGGTATGCAAACCAAAAGCATTGCGCTACGCGGGTTGGTGAATTATCAGGTAGGCCGGTTTTTTGTTGCCGGTGCGGGCCAGTATGTGCGTAAAGACAACATCACCATTGATCGCGACTCTTACTACACTACCGAAATGCATTACACCAACCAGGTTGCCATGCCAAATGCTACAAACTTTTTGTTTAGCACCGGTTACCGCAGCTTAAAGTTTAATGCCGAAGCTACTTTAACCAAAGTAAATACAATTGGTGGGTTTGATATCACCAAAAACAACATGCCATTCCCAAGCAATAATATGGATGCTACATTAGCCGGTGGCGTATTTAAGTATATGTTTCAGTCTATTGCAGGCCTTGAGCTTACCGCCGGTGGTAACTATGTATTAAAAGGTCGTAACGTTGGCCAAAACCTTTCGGTTTTTGGTGGCGTGTATTATGTATTCTCTCTTAAAAAGAATAAATCTGATAAATAAGAAAGTGATGAAAAAGAGTATATCCTATATATTACCTGCCATGATGATAGCCGTATCGGTTTTCAATTCGTCATGTAAAAAAGATATCCAGGAGCGCAACCAGGAGTACCCCGCGCTGGCGCCAACCAATATTGATTTAAATGCTGATACCTGGACACCTATATTAACAGCATCAAGCACATTTACAATTGCTACACCAGATGCTGTTACCACGCCAAATTACCTGGCCGACCTGAACGAGATAAAAAGCTACCAGCACAACCTTACAAGTGAGCAAAAAGATATTATAAAATACTGGAGCGCCGGTTCGGTATTACGTTGGAACGAGATATTACGTGAGCTTGTTGCCAAGCACAACCTGCCGCCGTATCAGAATGACGATGGATCTTACCCGTTCCCCAGTGCCGCTAACCCATTGGCTTACCCGTTATTTCCATTCTCTAACCCGCCTTATGCGGCCCGTGCGTATGCTTACGTAAGCGCTGCACAGTATGATGCATTAGTACAGGCCTGGAAATTTAAAAAACAGTTTGGGCGCCCGGCACCATACAAAACCGACGCAACCATACAGGCGCTTGTGCCAAAATCAGAACTGCCTGCATATCCCAGTGAAGATGCTGTTGTAGCAGGTGTTACCGCTAAAATGATGGAACTGTTATTCCCCGGCGATTTGGACTACATTCGTCAAAGAGCTGCTGAAGAGAAACTGTACCGTATTATGGCAGGTGCCAACACACGTTCAGATATGGATGCAGGCGAATCGTTAGGCCGCCAGGTAGCCGATGTGTTCCTAACGCGCGCGCGTGGCGATAAAGCCGGTGCCGCTATTGGCAAACCAGAAGACTGGAAAGCTTTAGAAGTTAACACAGCAGCAGCAGGTAACACCCCATGGATAAGCCTGGAGTTACCAAAACGCCCGCCAATGTTGCCATTATTTACAAAGGTTACCCCATTCCTATTCCCTACCGAAACTGTTGTGGCTTTACGCCCTGCACCACCATTTGGAACTAATACCCCCGAATTTAAAAAAGAATCTGACGAGGTGTTGGCAATGAGTAAAGATCATAGCCGCGAGCATGAGCGTATTGTTGCGTTCTGGGCAGATGGTGTTGGTACAGTAACTCCTCCGGGCCACTGGAATAATATTGCTGCCGATGAGTTTGTTAAACACAACTTTAGCGAGGTACGCTGGGCACGCAACCTTGCGTTATTGAACATGGCCGAAATGGATGCCGCTATTGTATGCTGGGATGCCAAGTACTTTTACTTTAACCCGCGCCCAACACAAATGGTAATGAATATAAAAACATTAACAGGCATACCTAACTTCCCTTCATACACCTCTGGCCACTCAAACTTTAGCGGTGCCGCGGCAACTGTTTTGGGTTATATAATACCCGAGAAAGCAAAAGCTTTTATGGACATGGCTAATGAAGCAGCTATGTCGCGCTTATACGGTGCTATCCACTACCGAAGCGATTGCGAAGTTGGTTTGCAAACAGGTATAAAGGTTGGCCAGTATGCTGTAAACAAGGGTAAAGCAGACGGGGCAGGTACGGGCAACTAACGACTAAGAATTATGCTTAAGACGGAACAAAAAATACACTACGTTTTACGTATAGCAATAGCTATGTGTTTTATTGGGCATGGTACATTTGGTATTATTACAAAACAAATATGGTGTAATTATTTTGCCGTATTTGGCATTGGTACAGATACAGCTTATACCTTAATGCCATGGGTTGGTGTGGCTGATATTTTAATGGGTATTACCATGCTTATTTACCCTATACGCGCCATTGCCTTATGGCTGGTAGTATGGGGTGCTTTAACAGCATTTTTGCGCCCTGCATCGGGCGAGCCATTTGCCGAGTTTATTGAACGTGCGGGTAACTTTGGCGCGCCGCTTGCTTTGCTTGTCCTTTCGGGCGGAGTTAAAAGCTTCAGGCAGCTGTTTATGCGGATTGACCCTAATGCAGCAGTTGATGCCAAAACCATAAAAAATGTATTCACCTGCTTAAAAGTAGTAGGCTTTTTATTGTTAATGGGGCATGGCTGGTTAAACCTTATTCAAAAGAAAGGGTTGCTTAGTCAATATGCATCATTAGGGTTTGCAAATCCAGCTAAGATTGCCCAGTTTATCGGTGTTTTTGAAATTGCTGCCGCGTTGGTTGTATTGATAAAGCCAATCCGTAGCGTGTTGCTCATATTCATCATTTGGAAAATAACCAGCGAATTGTTTTATCCGCATTATGAAGTGTTTGAATTTGTAGAACGAGGCGGTAGCTATGGCACCCTGATAGCGTTATGGTTTGCAACAAAACAAGTATCGTCCAATCTCACTATAAAGTCGTTACAAAAAGCACATTAATTAGAAGGACTTTCAACCAATTATAAACCTTTATTACAGATACAGCTAATCAAGAGGATTAGCTGTATTTAAACCTTTATTATCAATAAATAATCAACATGAAATTTACTTACAAATTCTTTATCGGGATTGCTATATACTTACTTTTTAATAACACAGCAGTTAACGCTCAAGGTTGTGTAGCCATACGCAGCACAGGGGGGTTATGCGCTATGGACGAACACCCCGACAGCAGCACCAATAACGGCGCATGGCTTTTTAATGCCAATAGCAGGTACTATCGTTCATACAAGCACTTTGTTGGCAAGCAAGAGCAAAAACAACGCATTGCATTAGGCACAAACGTTATCAATCATTCCTTCGCTCAGGATTTTACGCTTACCCGCATTTTCAATAACCGCTGGTCGTTTGCGGTAGATGTGCCTGTACTTAATAACACTCGTTCATCATTGTATGAGCATGGCGGTAAAGAGAGACACGAAACCCGTTCCTTCGGTATAGGTGATGTAAGCGTTAAAGTGTACGCATGGTTGTTAAACCCTACCAAAGCCCGTAAAGGGAATATACAGGCAGGCTTAGGTTTAAAACTACCTACAGGCAGCTATAATTACCAGGATTACTTCCAGAATACCGGCCCGGGCGGTACAAAACTATTAGGCCCGGTAGATCAGTCTATCCAATTGGGTGATGGGGGTACAGGCATTATTACAGAGTTGAACGGTTACTACAACTTTTCGCACAATTTTGGCTTGTATGGTACATTTTATTATATGATAAGCCCGCGCGAGCAAAACGGCGTATCATCAGCTCGCGGTGGCGTGGCATCGGCCAAAGCCATTGCAAACGGTAGCGATATCATGAGTGTTCCCGATCAGTTTATGATAAGGGTTGGTGCTAACTATGGTGTAGGTAAATTCAACTTCTCGGCTGGCGTGCGCGAAGAGTGCCTGCCTGCAAAAGACCTGGTAGGTGGCAGCAACGGTTTCCGCAGGCCGGGTTATATCATCTCGGCCGAGCCGGGTATAACTTACAGGTTAAAAAGGTTCTCTGTTTATACCTATGTGCCTATCGCCATGGTGCGCGATCGTATCCAGAGCGTGCCCGATAAATTAAGCACACAACAAACAGGTATTTATACACAAGGCGATGCTGCATTTGCAGATTATGCCGTAAACGTAGGCGTGTCGTTTAAGCTTTAATATATGGTTATGTAAGTGAAGGTCGGGGTGGTTCCCGGCCTTTTTTTGGTTATAATGATTTAACCACAAAGAACATTAAGACAAAAACACGAAGTACAAAAAGATGGATACAATGTAAATTCTGTGTTCTTTGCGAACCGCTTTGCGCCCTTTGTGGTTAAAAAAATATTACTTTTTGTTTTTAAATAATAGATTTACAAAATGAACTCAGCCGAACAAAACTTTAAAGACCTGGGCTTAAAACTGCCCCCGGCACCAAAACCGCTTGGTGTTTACAAACCTTGTTTAATTGATGGCAAATACCTTTATCTATCGGGCCATGGTACGGTACAGGACGATGGCAGCCTCATCATAGGCCGTATTGGCGAAACAATCAATATGGAAGATGGCAAGCTTGCTGCGAGGCAGGTTGGTTTAGCTATGCTAGCCACCATCAAAGCCAATTTAGGCAGCCTTGATAGGGTTAAACGTGTTATAAAAGTACTGGGTATGGTAAACTGCACGCCCGATTTTGAAAGACATCCCTACATTATTAACGGCGCCAGCGAACTTTTTGCCAAAGTTTGGGGCGAGGAGAACGGCATAGGCGTACGCAGCGCGGTAGGGATGGGGTCGTTACCCGATAATATCCCCGTAGAGATAGAAGCCTTATTTGAACTGGTATAAGCAACATGGAAACATCCGAGTGGTACACCATTGATACTGTTGACGAACTGGATACGCCTGCGTTGGTTGTATATCCCGACAGGGTAAAATATAACATCAACCTGGTTAAAACCATGATCGATGATGTATCGCGCCTGCGCCCGCATGTAAAAACACACAAAAGCATTGACGTTACTTATTTAATGCTGAACGCTGGGATCAAAAAATTTAAATGTGCCACTATTGCCGAAGCAGAAATGCTGGGTATGGCCGGGGCGCCGGATGTGCTTTTAGCCTATCAGCCCACGGGCCCAAAGCTTAAACGCTTTGTTCAATTAATTAAGGAATATCCGCAAACCATTTTTTCGTGTCTGGCAGATAACCGGGTTATAGCTGAAGCCATATCTGCCGAAGCTATACAGAATAATATTACTATCCCTGTTTATATCGACCTTAACATTGGTATGAACCGTACTGGTATTTTACCTGCAAATGCCTTACAACTTTATATAAACTGCTCATCATTACCAGCAATAAACATTATGGGTTTGCATGCTTATGACGGCCATATCCATGACAGCGATTATATAATACGCCAAAAGCGTTCGGAAGAAAGCATGCTGCCTGTTTTTAAATTGACAGATGGCATTCTAGCAAAAGGTTACCCTGAACCGATAATTATTGCAGGCGGTTCACCAACGTACCCAATAATTGCTAAAAGGGCAAATGTGGTATGTAGCCCCGGAACATTTGTTTACTGGGATAGGGGATATCAGGCAGCGTACCCTGAGCAGCCGTTTTTAACCGCTACACTTATTGTAGCAAGGGTTATCTCATTACCTGAAGAGGGTAAGATCTGTATCGACCTGGGCCATAAATCGGTATCAGCAGAGAACGAACTGGCTAAAAGGGTACACTTTTTAAACGCACCCGAACTAAAGTTTATTGGCCATAGCGAAGAACATTTAGTAGCCGATGCGGGCGTAGATCATCAGTATAAAGTAGGTGATATTTTATATGGCTTGCCATACCATATTTGCCCGTCGGTAGCTTTATATGAGCGCGCCATAACTATTGAAAATAAGTTAGTTACGGGTGAGTGGAAAACCATCGCAAGAGACAGGAAAATAACAGTATAGCCATACATCAATTTAACAATATAAAGGATGTTCATTATAGACGCCCATTTAGACCTCAGCATGAATGCGCTGGAATGGAACCGCGACCTGACCCGCTCGGTTGCCGAGCTTAACCAACGCGAAGAAGGTTTAACCGATAAACCCGACCGCGCTAAGGCCGTAGTGTCGCTACCCGAACTGCGTAAAGGAAATATCGGGCTGGTTGTAGCCACGCAAATTGGCAGATACGTAGCCCCCGGCAACTCACTACCCGGCTGGCATTCGCCGCAGCAGGCATGGGCGCAAACCCAGGGGCAGCTTGCCTGGTACAAAGCCATGGAAGATGCCGGCGAAATGGTACAGGTAACTGATCTGCAAAGTCTAAATAAGCACCTTGCTATTTGGGATGACGGAAAAGATAATTCTGATAAACCTGTTGGGTATATACTAAGCCTTGAGGGCGCAGATTCTATAGTGAACATTAATTATTTAGAGGGTGCTTATCAAAACGGCCTTCGCGCCGTTGGCCCCGCGCATTACGGCCCGGGGAGGTATGCCAATGGCACTGACGCTACCGGTAAGATGGGGCAGGAAGGTTTAGAGCTACTGAAAGAAATGGAACGCCTCAACATTATCCTGGATGCCACGCACCTTTGTGATGATGCTTTTTGGCAGGCGCTCGATAATTTTAACGGACATGTTTGGGCCAGTCACAACAATTGCCGCGCCTTGGTGAACCACAATCGTCAATATAGTGACGATATGATAAAAGCCCTTGTTGACCGTGGCGCAGTGATAGGCGCCGCGCTTGATGCCTGGATGATGGTACCCGACTGGGTGAGAGGACAGTCAACCCCGCGTCAAATGAATTGCAACCTTGAGGTAATGGTTAATCATATTGACCATATTTGCCAGATAGCGGGCAACGCCCTGCATGTGGGTATGGGTACCGATCTCGACGGTGCGTTTGGGCACGAACAATGCCCTTATGATTTAGAAACCATTGCCGATATGCAGAAAGTACCTGCTTTATTAAAAAAACGTGGTTATACTGATGCCGATATCGATAATATGATGCATGGCAACTGGCTGCGTTTTTTACGGAACGCGTGGAAATAAAATATAAACATGGGTGCAGAGCAGGAAAGGTTAAAGAATACAGGTTGGAAAAAATGGGGGCCGTATGTTAGCGACAGGCAATGGGGAACCGTACGTGAGGATTATAGCGCCGATGGCGATGCCTGGAACTATATCACCCATGATATTGCCCGCAGCAAAGCTTACCGCTGGGGCGAAGAGGGTATAGCCGGCATTTGCGACCACGACCAGTTACTCTGCTTCTCTATAGCCTTATGGAATAAAAAAGATACGATACTGAAAGAACGTTTCTTTGGCCTTAGCAATGCCGAAGGTAACCATGGTGAAGATGTAAAGGAATTGTATTACTATCTGGATAATACGCCCACACATTCGTATATGAAAATGCTGTACAAATACCCGCAGCAGCAATTCCCGTATGATCATTTAGTAGCCGAAAGCAAAAAGCGCGACCGCACACAACCCGAATACGAACTGATAGATACAGGAATATTTAATAATGATGAATATTTTGATGTATTTATAGAATACGCCAAGCAATCAACGGATGATATCCTGATAAAAATAACAGTTCATAACAGGGGAGAAGTAGATGCAAGCTTAAACGTACTGCCAACAATTTGGTTCCGTAACACATGGGAATGGGGATATGATGATTATAAGCCGCAGCTATCAGTAGAAAACAGTAAGATCAAGATAGATCATAAACAGTTTGGCGGACTTTGGTTGGCTGCTGATGGTGACACTAAAACACTGTTCTGCAATAATGAAACTAACACCAAACGTTTTAATAACCAGGATGATGGCCAATCGTATTATAAAGATGGCATCAACAATTATATTATAAATAACGCTGCAACTATAAATCCTGCTAATACAGGTACCAAGGCCGCCTTTAATCATGACATTACCATACCGGCAGGTCAGATGTATGTTATTCGCTTAAGATTGACAGACAAGGCCGAAAATACGTTTGATGATTTTGATAACATATTTACATCGCGGCAGCAGGAAGCCGATGAATTTTACAAAGCGCTTCGCCCAACAAACGAAACTGATGCCAAAGCGCAGATCCAGCGCCAGGCGTATGCGGGGATGCTGTGGAATAAACAATTTTATTATTACAATATTCACCAGTGGCTAAGTGGCGACCCGGCCGAAACAGAACCGCCTGCCCAAAGACTACATCAGCGAAACAGCAAATGGCAGCATTTTAACAGTGAGGATATTATCTCCATGCCCGATAAATGGGAGTACCCCTGGTTTGCTGCCTGGGACCTGGCTTTTCATTGTATCCCTTTAGCTGCTATTGATATGGGGTTTGCCAAAAGACAATTAAACCTGCTGGTGCGCGACTGGTATATGCACCCTAACGGGCAATTACCAGCTTACGAGTGGGATTTTAGTGACGCTAATCCACCCGTATTGGCCATGGCCACCTGGAAAATTTACCTGATGGATAAGCAGGCAAACGGAGGGGAAGGCGATGAATTTTTCCTGGAGCGTATTTTCCATAAACTGATGCTCAACTTTACGTGGTGGGTAAACCGTAAGGACGAGGCCGGTAACAATATATTTGAAGGTGGATTTTTAGGGCTGGATAATATTGGCGTGTTTGACCGCAACACCCGTTTTGCAAACGGCGCGCACTTAGAGCAGGTTGATGGAACAAGCTGGATGGCTATGTATTCGCTTAATTTACTACGTATAGCTACCGAATTGGCAACAACAAATAAAGCCTATGCTGATATTGCATCAAAGTTTTTTGAGCACTTTATTTATATATCTGCAGCTATGTCAAGCCTGGGCGAAGGCGGCAACAGCGGTTTATGGGACGAGGCAGACGACTTTTTTTACGATCAGTTGCGCATGCCAGACGGTACAGCCGAAAAGATGAAAGTACGCAGTATTGTGGGCCTGATACCTTTATTTGCTACCGAGGTGCTGGATGAATCTGATATTGCCGGCAACCCCATCTTTCGCGACAGGATGGATTGGTTCAAGGCTAACAGACCGGACTTGGTGGCGCTGGTATCGCACTGGGACGAGAAAAGCGCATCGGGTAAACACCTGATAAGCCTGCTGAGGGGCCATCGTATGAAAGGAATCCTGAAATATATGCTTGATGAGAACGAGTTTTTAAGTCCGTACGGTATCCGCTCCCTTTCTAAATATCATCTTAACGATCCGTTCAGCGCCAATATTAATGGCACTCAGTTCAGCATAAAATATACACCAGCCGAAAGCGATAGTAATATGTTTGGGGGCAACAGCAATTGGCGCGGCCCGGTGTGGATGCCTATTAATTACCTGATTATTGAAAGTCTGAACGATTTTTATCAATATTATGGCGATGACCTGAAGGTGGAATGCCCAACAGGCTCGGGCAATATGATGAACCTGAATGAGGTGGCTAATGAAATTTACAGGCGTATCTCTAACCTGTTTTTACCCGATGAGAACGGTCGCAGACCTATAAATGGTACTAAACAAAAAATACAGGATGATCCTAATTTTAAGAATCATATCCTGTACTATGAATATTTTAATGGTGATACCGGAGAGGGATTAGGCGCTGCCCATCAAACCGGCTGGACCGGTTTGATAGCCAACTGCCTTTATCATTCTTCTTCTTGAACTTTCTTTTCTTTTTCCTGAATTACACCTGTGTAACTCATGCGCTGGCGCATATTGCTTACAACCACTAAATTTGCTGTACCGTCTGCATTAACACTTAAGGTCAGTTCTCTTTCACTATCGCTATCTTTAGGTTTAATGGATACATACCATTTTCCATCATTTTTTGCAGAAGCGTAATCAAAGTCTTTTGAATTAAACCTAATGCCATTATTGGTAGCACCAGCGGTGGTGTAAGTGTTTCCATAATAAGGTAATATCGAACCTACCTTATCGGGGGTAATATCCATGAAAAAATATGAACTTAGAAAAATCGATCCTCCACTTTGCGGGTAGGCGTATTCAGCAACAAATGTGTACTTTTTTGAAGCAAGCAAGTTCTGTACTGCAACTGCCTGTACCGAATCTTTTGACATTTTTTTATTTTTCTTTTGCGCGCTGGCTGTTGTAGCTAATACCGGTACTATAAGTAGTATAAGCAGAAATCCTTTTAAACTTTTCATGGTGTTTTTTTAATATAAATTTAGGGTTATTATTCAAATAAAGTATACTGTATTCGGCTTATTTACAGGTTATTAATTCATTTTTGAAGAGGGGTAAATTGTGATGCCGAATTGTTATCTGGTTGTTAATTTGTGTTAATCATTTGGTTTAGTTGTTTCTTGCTTTAAATTTAAATAAAAAATAAAACATTCTATATACTAAAATTAATTATTTTTCAATTGATCAGAGAGATAAGTTAATAAATTATTATACCGGTATTATTAATTCATATCTATTCATCTTATTTCAATAATACCAATGCGTAATTTTGACACAATAAATTTCCATGTTTGAAAATATTGATTTAGATTTACTTACCAACTAACTAAACACTAAATTAATATGAGCTTAAACAGGCGTAAGTTTTTACAAAGCGCGGGTACGCTGGCGCTTAGCAGTGCTGTTCTTTCGGGCAAGGCATCCAATTTTTTAATTAAACACCCGGTAGGAGTACAGCTATTTACATTTTTTAATATTATAGATGATGATGTAAAAGGTACCTTAACAAAAATAGCGGCCGCTGGTTACAGCGAAATAGAATCGGCCTTTAGTAAAAAAGGCGGTTACTATGGCATGAAACCTAAGGCATTTAAAGCTATGGCCAGCGATTTGCATTTGTCATGGAAATCGCACCATGTACTTGGGGCGCCTTTTAAATTACCTAAGGGGGCTAAAATGCCAGCCGGCCCTGATGGCAAACCAATGGTTTTACCGCCTATGTTAAACCTGCAGGATAACATGCAGCAACTAGTTGACGAGGCTGCAGAAGGTGGCGTTAAATACCTGGTTTGCGCCAATACGCCCACCGGCACCCCGGAAGAATTAAAAGCATCCATAAAAGTGTTGAACAAAACAGCCGATGCGGCAACAAAGGCCGGCCTAACCTTCGCTTACCATAACCACGATATGGAATTTAAAATATTGGGCGATGGAACAATACCGTATGATCTGCTATTATCAGAAACAGACCCTAAACGCCTTAAAATGGAACTCGACCTGGCCTGGGCAATTAAGGCAGGCAAAAACCCGGTAGACCTGTTTAAAGCAAACCCGGGGCGTTTCCCGCTTTGGCATTTAAAAGACCTGGATGCCAGCCGTGAAAACATTATGCCCGTGGGTAGCGGTACTATTGATTTCAAACCCATATTTGCGGCAGCAGAAATAGCCGGGATGCGTAGCTTTTTTGTAGAGCATGATATGCCGAAGGATGCCTTTGCAAGCATAAACAGCAGCATTCAGTATATTAGCAAGAATTTGAATGTATAATATGATTTGTACAGGCTTATTGTAAGTAGGCCTGTACAAATTCATCGTTGTTTATAGCCAAAACCAAGGCATCTAAAAACGTCTTTTCAGGTGAGGTTCCGTCTAGTTTCGTAGCATAATCTTCCAATATATCAAGGTAATCTACTGCTTCTCGTTCATCCTCAAACAGCAATATTAAACTGCCGTTTATTTCGGTATCAAAACCCCCAGATGGGGCAGGCAGATTATAGTTTTGGAGTACATTGCCTACAAACCCCGCCTGTGCTGTATCTATTTTAAGCATAATAGTAATGGTTTATAAGGGTAACCATTAATTACGCTTTCGGTTTGCCTCTTTCTTTTATATAACCGTTAAATCGGATCTGTTGCCTGTTCATACTTATTACAGTGAGATCGGCATTACCATTAGTGTAAACCTGTAAGGTCATTTGGGTAACATTCCGGGTATCATTAATTTTTATACTAATGCTATAGCTGCCATCTTTTTTAGCATTTGTTTTATAATCAAATTTGGTTGATCTGAACTTAATGCCATTATCGTCACTACTGTTATAACCCGCGCCTGAATACGCAACCCCCCAATAGGGTAAGTAAGCTTCTACGGTATCGGGGGCAACTGTAAGGTCATAAGACGACGTTAAATACCTGGCCCCGCCACCACTCGGGTACATGTACGATGCCTGAAAAACATAATCTTTTGCATCAATAAGCCCTTTTATCTCGGCGGCTTTCTTTGCTTGTTGTATGGCTTTTTTGCTTTGCGCATGTCCCGGGGTTGTTGCGGTAACTGTTATAAACAGCGCAAATAATATTTTCACTAAAGTTTTCATTTTTAATTGCTTAAATAAATATAACGTAGTTTTTATTAGACTTTGTATAAGGCTAAAAGTTTAATTAATGATTGGCAATGAGGGGATTAAAAATAATATATCCGGCGGCGGATTACTGTTAAGGTATAATGTAACTGTTTTCATGATCCGTGTTTTAACTTGATAGATGCAGCAGGGCGAGTTATTCCATAAATAAGATTGGAATTATTTATAAAAAGAAAAGCCACCCGGTATTGGGTGGCTTTAAATGCTATATCCTTTTAAGGATTAGTAGGGCAGAGTATTATATCAAACTAACGCTACGGTTAACAAACTCGGTAAGTTCGGCACCAGTTAATAAACCTTGCGATAACAGCGCCAGGTCAAAAGCTTGTTTAGCCAGTTGCGCCTGTACACCTTCGTCTTCGCCTTCTAAAATGCGGCTTATTAGTTTGTGATTACCATTTACAATAACTTTATAGTTATCAGGCATGTTACCATAAAAACCCATTCCGCCACCCATAGCAGCCATATCTTTCATGCGGCGCATAAACTCGTCCATGGTTACGGTTACCGGCAATTCGTCGGGGTTAAGGCTTTCCAATTGCACTTTGTATGCCGGTTTATTGATAGCCTTATCAAATATCTCTTTAATTTTGGTTGATTGCTCTTCGGTAAGCACATGCTCAGGGGCATCATCCTTTTTAATCAGCTTATCTGCAACATCAGCATCAACACGTTTAAGAGATGTTTTCTCCAACTTCTGCTCCAACTGGCTGATAAAGTGATTATCAATAGGAGAGTTCATCAACAATACATCATATCCCTTTTTATTTGCCGACTGGATAAACGCATCCTGTTTTTCAGCATCGTTAGTATAAATGTATATAAGCTGCCCGTCTTTATCCGTTTGTGTGCCTTCTACCTTGTCTTTGTACTCAGGTAGGGTAAAGTTTTGTTTGGCGGTGTTGGTAACCAAAACAAAGTCTTTTGCCTTATCGTAGAATTTCTCTTCGCTCACCATGCCATATTTTACAAACAGGCCAATGTCGTTCCATTTTTCCTCAAAACCTTTACGATCGGCTTTAAACAAGTCGGCCAGTTTATCGGCCACCTTTTTGGTGATGTAGCTGTTTATCTTTTTAACGTTACTATCGGCCTGTAAAAAGCTACGCGATACGTTCAGCGGGATATCCGGCGAATCGATAACTCCATGTAACAGCATTAAAAACTCTGGGACAATATCTTTCACCTCGTCGGTAATAAATACCTGGCGCGAGAATAATTTAATTTTGTTACGGGTTATCTCAAAGTCGTTCTTCAGCTTAGGGAAGTACAATACACCGGTTAAGTTAAACGGATAATCAACATTAAGGTGGATCCAGAACAACGGGTCTTCGCTATACGGATAAAGTTGTTTATAAAAGTTAAGATAATCCTCGTCTTTTAATTCGTTTGGCGCTTTTGTCCAGATAGGGTTGGTATCGTTAATGATGTTATCAACCTCAACAGATTTGTATTCTGGCTTGCCTTCTTCATCAACACCGTCTTCTTCCTCTTGCGTGGTAGTACCAAATTTAATTGGCACCGGCAGGAATTTGGCATATTTATCCAGTATCTCCTGGATGCGTTGCTGGCTTAAAAACTCTTCCGATTCGGCATTAATGTGCAGTGTGATTTCAGTACCACGCTCTTCCAGGCTGCCATCGCTTATTTCAAACTCGGTGCTGCCATCGCAAACCCAGTGGGCGGGGGTAGCACCATTCTGGTATGATAGGGTTTCTATCTCTACCTTATCGGCCACCATAAATGCGGAGTAAAAGCCCAAACCAAAACGACCGATAATTTCATTCGCGTCTTTGGCTTCTTTAAACTTCTCCATAAACTCGGTAGCGCCCGAGAATGCAATCTGGTTGATATATTTTTTTATTTCTTCGGCCGTCATACCCAAACCGTTATCCGATATGGTAATGGTCTTTTTGTCGGCATCAAAGGCAACTTCAACGCGCAGGTCGCCCAGGTCGCCGTTGTATTGGCCTAACGAAGCAAGGCGTTTTATTTTTTGTGTAGCGTCAACAGCGTTTGATACCAATTCGCGCAGAAATATCTCGGTATCAGAGTATAAGAACTTTTTAATGATGGGAAAAATATTTTCGGTGTGTATCGAAATTGTTCCTTTTTCTTGCATAGTAGTACTTTTTTGAAATTTGAATGATTTACGGATACACCTAATCAATGCCCGTTCCAAAGGATAAGATTTGCCAAATTGGCAGAGGGGAGGGAGATATGCAAATGTGTGAATGAAAACTACCCCCGTAATTACGAGGTTACGAAGCAATATCTTTAAGCAAATCGTTTATGCAAAGTGTATAAATATCCTAAAGGGATTGCTTCGTATTAATTACGAGGGGATGTTAAACGACTATTACCTTGAACCCACCGTAGCAGGCGAGGTAGGGGCAGCTGGTTTTGGTGCTGGGGCTGGTTGGTTTTGCGCAAAGCGTTTGGCTATAACAGCTAATTGCCCATCATTTAATTTAGAGGTAGCTTTTAGTATATTGGTAAAAAAAGCAACTTCGTCTGTACTGGCGGGGCAACCAACGTTTTCACCATAAGTATCTAACGATGCGCCAGTCGGCCTTACCTGACTGTCGCCTAAAACTTTGCCTTTGGTATCAAGCACTACCCAAAATGGCAGGCCTGATTTTTCTCCATGAAATTTGGTCATTACCTCTAACGAACCAGGGTTCTCCAGCTCTTTTTTTGCAGGCTGCTCCATTACGTCAAGCGTAGTAATTACGTAGTTGTCATCAAACATCTTTTTTACCGACGGGTCATTAAGCGAGGCTTCCATCTTTTTGCACCAGCCACACCATGAAGCGTGGAATATCAGCATTACTTTTTTATTTTCTTTAGCAGCTTTGGCGTAAGCATCCTTTAAAACAGTTTCGCTTGCCGGCATTGGGGCAGTTTGCGCAAATCCAGATTTTACGGCAAACAAAACAAACAGTATAAGCAGTGATTTTTTCATGGCGATTAATTTTAAAGCAATTTAGTAAATAAAGTATTATTATGCTATGGTTTTCAGTAGATTATCGGTCAAAATTTTTAAACTGTTTATCGTATCTTTATCTGTTATATCCCCCTCGTTATCCATTTTCGAGCGGATATAGGGGATAAGCAATGTGCCGCCTTCTATGATATCGCAATCAATTGCCTCTAATACTTTTAGCAGGGCCGCGTGCGCATTTTCGCCCCCGGTTGATGCTGTAACCAATGCAGTCGGCTTGCCCGAGAATGATGCGCTGGATACCATCCAGTCGAGCGCATTTTTTAACTGACCGGGGATACCAAAGGCGTATTCAGGTGTACAAATAATAACAGCATCAGCATTTGTTATTGCTTCTCTCAGTACAGTTGCAGATCGAGGCGGCGTATCACCATCCAGCCCCGGGTCAAAAGGTGGAATAGTGGCTAAACCATCGTAAATCTGATAACTGATATCCTCAGGCATTAAACCGCCGATAAACATTAAAACTTTATGGTTTGACGAGCCCTCACGTAAGCTGCCAGATATGGCGAAGATGGTTTTATTTGGCATGTTATAATTATTCAAGCGTCATTGCGGAGGTACAAAGCAGATGACAATCTTCGATAAGCATTTCACCGGCTTTACTATCGAAGATTGCCACGCTACGTTCACAATGACGAGCTAGGTTATAAAGAGGTTAATTATTAGCAAACTGTAAAATAAACACCGAGCCTTTACCTTCTGTAGATTGTACCTGTATATTGCCTTTGTGCAACAGCATGATCTGTTTACAAAGGCTCAGGCCAATACCGCTGCCGGTTTTGCGGGTACTAAAGAACGGGATAAAGATCTTATCCAGCAGTTCCGGGGGCATACCCAGGCCGTTATCAGTAACTTTTACCAGCGTGCGGTTATTGCTTTGCACTTCGGCAGATAAGGTGATGCGGGGTTCCTCGCGGTCTTTAACCGCTTCAATAGCATTTATCAGCAAGTTTATCATCACCTGGTCTAACAGGTTGATATCGGCCTCAATGGCCAATGCAGGGTCGCGCAGGATGATCTCCAGTTCGATGTTCTTTTTTTCCAGCGTAGGGCGCATCAGGCTGGCCAGGTTCTCAAATATATTACGCACTAACAGCTTGTTCAGATCAAGCTTAGTAATTTTATTCAGGCTACGGTAGCTCTCAGTAAATTTCAACAAACCTTCGCTACGGCGTTTAATGGTATCAATCCCAAGCGAAATATCTTCCAGGTCACCGCTTTGTATACCATTAGCAATTTCGGGACTTTGCAGTCGGTTTTTCAGGGTATCTGCCAGGGACGAGATAGGCGCAACCGAGTTCATGATCTCGTGCGTCATTACGTTCAGTAGTTTAGACCAGGCCTTCGATTCCGTTTCATCTAAAGCCTCACTTACATTCTGGAAAGCGATAAGCTTATACATTTTCTCGTCGCTGCGCATAATACTGGCAGTAACCAGCATTTTTATCTGCTGCTGATCGCGGGTAATGGTTAATACTGTAGCATCGCCGGGTTTAAGTTTTACCACATCTTTGTATAAAACAGGTTCGCGCTTTTCGAGCGAGTGAATGGTTTTTAAATAGGGAATACTGATGAGCGATTTAAAAGCTTCGTTTATCCAGCTGATCTCGCCGGTTTCTTCTTCATAGCTCAAAATACCGGTATCTACCAGTTCCAGTATTTTTTGCAGGTAATGGTATTGCGTTTCGCGTTCGCGGCTTATCAGCTTAAAAGTAGTATTAATATCATTAAAACCTTTGCGTAAAGGCTTTAACTCATTAGGTGCTTTGCGCACATCAAAATGTCTGGAAAAATCGCGGTAGTGGATGGACTCAACAAACTGGTTTACCTCGTCCTGCGCTTTCTTGTTAAAGCGGATAAGATCCAGCACTGAATACACCACAAGCGGTACGGTTATCACAGCATATAGGGGTACGCCCTCGCTTTTTACCACAGCCAATACGGTAGCCGTTACGGCAATAAACAGAAAAAGCACACGCAGCACCAGCCGCCATTCGTAACGGTTAAATATCATATTTGCTCAATCTGCGGTATAGGGCGGTACGGGTTAAACCTAATTCTTTAGCGGCACGGGTAATATTGCCGTTATGCTTATCAATAACCCTTAAAATGGCGTTTTTTTCTAATGTACTTAGCTGGATGTTATCCTCATCAATGATGTTTTCTCCCGGCGATTCAAGTATAGAAAAGATCAGGTCATCGGCTTTTAGCAGCGGGTCATCGGCCATAATTACGGCACGCTCAATGGTGTATTGTAACTCGCGCACATTACCAGGATAGCTATAGCTACGTAGTTTGGTTAATGCCGTGTTATCAAAATCCATAGCAGGTTTTAAATACTTTCCTGCGTACATTTTGGCAAAGTGTTTGGCCAGTACAACAATATCCTCGGCGCGTTTACGCAAGGGCGGCATGTTTATTTCAACCGTGTTAATACGGTAGATTAAATCTTTACGGAATTTATTCTCATTTGCCAGTTCCTGCAAAGGCACGTTGGTGGCGCAAATAAGGCGTATATTTATATCAATAGCTTTGTTTGTACCCAAACGTGTAACCTGCCTGTTTTGTAATACGGTTAACAGTTTAGCTTGCTGTTGCAGGCTGATGTTGCCAATCTCATCCAAAAACAAGGTGCCGCCTTCGGCTTCTTCAAAACGGCCCATGCGGTCTTCCCGCGCATCGGTATAAGCGCCTTTCTTATGGCCAAACAGTTCGCTCTCAAAAAGCGAATCAGTCAAAGCGCCCACATCCACCTTAACAAAAGGCTTATCGGCACGTAACGAACGTTCGTGAATAGCTTTAGCCATCAGGTCTTTACCGGTACCGTTTTCTCCCAGTATCAGAATGTTTGCATCAGTAGGGGCTATCTTATTTACTTTATGAAAGATATCCTCCATCACTTCCGAGTCGCCGAGGATAGAGGTTTGCCCGGCCGTACCTTTAGCTGATGATTTGGTTGATTTGCCACCGCCGTCCTCTTTTTTATCAAGCAGGTCTTTAATGGTATCTATCAGCTTTTCGTTATGCCATGGTTTTACCACAAAATCATTAGCACCCTCTTTTAATGAACGTACAGCCAAATCAATATCGCCATAAGCTGTTATCATAATAACGCATATGTTTGGTTTCCATTCCTTTATTTTGCGAAGCCAGTATATACCTTCGTTACCGGTGTTAATAGCGCTGTTAAAATTCATATCCAGCAGTACCAGGTCAACCTGGTTACGCTGTAGCAACGAGTTCAGGTTCTCCGGGTTTTTCTCGGTTATAATTTCCTGGGTTTCTGTTTTAAGTAATAACTTAACAGCCGTAAGTACATCGGGATCGTCGTCAACAATTAAAACGGTTGCTTTTTTAAGTATCATGTAATATAAGGTAATTAGTTGGTGGTTAATAGCACGCCAATGCTTTATAATATAACCCCTGCAATTTAATATTTTGATACGAAATATCGTACCATTTAGCTTATATTAAGTATAATATTGATTATCAAGTATGATTAGCCGTACCTTAACTATAAGCCTAAAAAACACATTGTATCATAACCGAACACTTGCTGTAACAGAAGCGTACGGTGCAATATGGGCTTTTGTATTTAATTAACTGAAATACAGTCATTTAATTTGTGGCATGTGTTTTTGTATTCAATTATCAAATATTATTAAACACAGTGGATAGAGTTATACAAAAAAAGAAATGGAGCACTAAGCGCCTGATGACCATAGCCGGTATTGCGGGGGTTGTAGTTTTAGTTGCCGGCAGCATATTTTTCACCTCCGGCAAAAGCAAGTTAAATGTTGATACAGAACGTATCACCATAAGCGAAGTTAAAAAAGGCGCCTTCCAGGAATTTATTCCGGTTAACGGTGTGGTAATGCCGCTTAACACCATATTCCTTGATGCGGTAGAAGGCGGGCAGGTTGAAGAAAAATATGTAGAGGACGGTGCCATGCTAAAAAAAGGCGACCCTATATTAAAACTAAGCAACGTAGATGAAGAGCTTAGCCTGGCCGCACAAGAATCGGCCGTATTTGGCGAGCAAACACAAATGCAGATAGCACACAACAATGCTCAGCAAAACACGGTAAGCAAGCTTAACCAAATGGCTGATGTAGATAATGCATTTAAAGAGGCCGAACGTGTTTACCTGCTTGATAAAAAACTTTATGAGCAAAAAGCCATTGGTTTACAGGAATACCAGTCGGCAAAGAACACCTACGATTACCAACTGCGCCGTAAACGCCTTACCATACAGATCTTAAAACAAGATACTGCACTTACCGTACAGCAAGATCAACAGGCAAAAGAGCATTACGCGCAAATGAAATCGGCATTAACGCTGATGCGTAAAAAAGTAGCCAGCTTAATATTAAGGGCACCTATTGACGGGCAGTTAACCTCCCTGGATGCCGAGGTTGGCCAAAACAAAAATAAAGGTGAGCACCTTGGCCAATTAGATGCACAAAATGGTTTTAAAGTGCAAGTTGACGTAGAAGAGCATTACCTGTCACGCGTATACGCAGGTCTTAAGGGGGATTTTAGTTTTGCCGATAAAACTTATAAATTGGTTATTAAAAAGGTTTATACACAAGTTACCAATGGCCGTTTTAAAGTTGATATGCAATTTGAAGGTGAAGTGCCAAAAGGGATCCGTAAAGGGCAAACACTGCAAATACGTTTAGCTTTAAGCGACGAAACAACAGCCCTTTTATTACCTAAGGGTGGTTTCTATCAGCAAACAGGCGGTAACTGGATTTTTAAAGTGAGCGAAGATGGTAAAACAGCCTACAAGGTTGATATACAAATAGGCCGCTACAATACCGATAACTACGAGTTGTTAAGAGGTTTAAAACCAGGCGATAAAGTAATTACATCAAGCTACGAGAACTATGGTGACATACAGGAACTGGTACTGAAAAAATAGCAGGCAGGGTGTAACCTTATTGTATATGATGCGTCTTGTAAACAGAAAAATTGAACATAAAAAAATTATAAATCACAATTAAACAAAAGGCTTTGGTGCGAAAGCGCCGGGCTGGGGAGGCCAAATGATTAAAATTACAAATCTTGAGAAATTTTACCGCACCGAAGAGGTAGAAACCATCGCATTAAACAAACTTTCGATGCATGTTGATACCGGCGAATTTGTGGCCATTATGGGCCCATCTGGTTGCGGTAAATCAACCCTGTTAAACATCCTGGGAATGTTGGACGACCCGGATGAAGGCAGCTATGTATTCAACAGCATAGAAGTAGCCCATTTTAACGAGCGTAAGCGTGCCGATCTGCGTAAGCACAACATCGGGTTCGTTTTCCAGAGCTTTAACCTGATTGATGAGTTAACAGTATTTGAAAACGTTGAACTGCCTTTGATCTACACTGGTGTAAGCGCCGCTGAGCGTGTTAAAAGGGTAGAAGAGGTGCTTGACAAAATGCAGATCATGCACCGTCGTAACCACTACCCGCAACAGTTATCGGGTGGTCAGCAACAGCGTGTGGCAATTGCCCGTGCGGTTGTTAACAAACCAAAACTGATACTTGCGGATGAGCCTACAGGTAACCTGGATAGCAGCAATGGTAATGATGTAATGGAACTGCTAACCGACCTGAACGAACAAGGGACTACCATTATAATGGTTACCCACTCTGAGCATGATGCCCGTTACAGCCATCGTATCATCCGCCTGTTGGATGGGCAAACTGTAATGGAAAATATTATGGTATAAAACCGTACCCTTTAGTTTAATTTAATATAGTTAAGTGTGCCTCCTGCCTACCTCTCCGCCGCCCGAAAGGCGGAGGGGTTAGCTTGAGTTTTGCCTTGATTTTTTGATCTGTTATATGATATAACATTACTTCATAAAGCGGTAATCGCCTATTTATTCTTTTAAAAAAATAGCCTTATGTTCAAAAATTATATAAAAACTGCCTTCAGGAGCCTGTATAAGAACAAAGGCTTTACCGCTATAAACATATTAGGTTTAGCGCTTGGCTTAACCACATGCCTGCTCATCGTTCTGTATGTTGTTGATGAGCTGAGCTACGACCATTACAATGTAAACCATGAACGCATCTATCGCGTTAATGAAGACCTCAAACTCGGTGATAATAAAGTAGATTATGCCGTATGCATGCCGCCGCTGGCCAAAACCCTTAAAGCAGAATACCCATACGTAATTGAAGCCGCCCGAATAAAAGCTGCTGGAACAACACACGTAAAAAAAGGCGATCTGAGTATTGTTGAGAACCACATTGCTTTTACAGATGCATCAATATTCAGCGTATTTACGTTACCTATGATAAGCGGAAACCCTAAAACCGCTTTAACCGAGCCCAATACGGTTGTTATAACCGAAACCACAGCAAAAAAATATTTTAATACCACCGATGCCGTAGGGAAAGTTATTGTTTTTAATGATAAGGAAAACTTTAAAGTAACCGGTGTAATAAAAGACGTCCCGAAACAATCGCACTTCAACTTTGACTTTTTTGTTTCGCTTGAATCTTTCCCCGACAGCAGATCAAATGAATGGCTGCGCAGCGACTACAACACGTACGTGCTTTTAAAAGATAAAAGCTACGCTAACCAGTTAAATGCTGCTTTCCCGGCTTTTTTACAAAAATTCAGTGGCTCGCAAATGCAATCAGAACTCAACATGAGTTATGATCAGTTTGAGAAAAACGGCAGCTATTTCAGGCTGAACCTGATCGCACTGAATGATATCCACCTGAAATCAAACCGTAGCGGCGAACTTGGGCCAAACGGTACTACACAATACGTTTACATATTTTCGGCTATTGCACTGTTTATATTGCTCATAGCCTGTGTAAACTTTATGAACCTTTCTACAGCACGCTCTGCCAACCGCGCACGCGAAGTAGGGGTACGTAAGGTGCTGGGGTCATCCCGTCAACACCTTATATTCCAGTTCCTGGCCGAGTCGGTAATAGTTACATTATTCGCAACTATTATAGCGGTATTGGCCGCCGCCGTTTTGCTCCCTGCTTTTAACCAGATAGCCGGCAAGGATATAGTTTTAACCGCGCAATCACTTAAATGGCTTGCGCCTTCGGTATTCGCCATTGTAATAATTGTAGGCACTTTGGCGGGTTCATACCCGGCGTTCTTTCTTTCCGGCTTTCAGCCAATAGCCGTTTTAAAAGGGAAGCTTTCCGCAGGCTTTAAAGGCAGCTTTCTGCGCAGCTTTTTAGTGGTTTTTCAGTTTAGCATATCTATACTGCTTATTGTAGGTACGCTGGTTATATACAATCAGTTAAATTTTATACAAACCAAAAACCTTGGTTATAACCGCAATCAGGTACTTATAGTACAAAACCTGGGCGAACTGGGTAATCAGGCCGGTGTTTTTAAACAGGAGCTATCGCGCCTGCCGGGGGTAAGTAATTCAACCATGACGGGCTTTTTGCCAACGTCAAACTGGAAAAACACTCGCATCTTTTTTAAGGACGCTACCCTTAACCAAAAACAATCCCTGTTCCCTCAAACCTGGGAGGTTGATGCCGACTGGATACCAACCCTTGATATGAAAATTGTACAGGGCAGAAATTTTTCAAAAAACGTATCTACAGATTCATCAGCCATTGTGATTAACGAAGCTGCTGCTAAATTTCTGGGGTATAAAAACGCCATCAACCAGCAGCTTTACCAATCGCTGGGTGGTAAAACCGAGATATCAAATACGGTAATATATCATGTGATAGGAGTGGTAAAAGATTTTCACTTCAATTCGTTACGCGAAAAAATAGAACCCGTTATTTTAAAACTGGGCCAAAATAACGGGGCTTTAAGCATCCGCCTAAATGCAAGCAATTTACCGGTATTAATGGCCCAGATAAAAGCTAAATGGGCGGTGCTGTCGCCAAACGTACAAATCAACTATTCGTTTATGGATCAGGATTTCGATGCAACTTATCGGAGCGAGCAACGTATCGGAAAAATATTCATCATATTCACTACGCTGGCCATTGTAATAGCCTGTTTGGGGTTATTTGGCCTGGCTGCCTACGCTGCAGAACAACGCACCAAAGAAATTGGTATACGCAAGGTTTTAGGTGCAGATGTGAGCGCTATTGTAGCCATGCTTTCAAAAGATTTTGTAAAACTGGTTTTACTGTCAATAATAATTGCGTCGCCGCTTGCCTGGTACCTGATGAATAAGTGGCTGCAGGATTTTGCCTATCGTATAAATATACATTGGTGGGTAATTGCAATTGCAGGTGCAGGAGCGCTGGCTATTGCAATAATTACCATCAGCTTTCAATCGTTTAAGGCTGCACTGACTAACCCCGTTAACAGTTTAAAAGACCAATAAGGACAAGAAATTTGTGATTAGTTAATTAGCATTTAGAATTTTATTACCATCATGTTAAAGAATTACTTAAAAATAACCTGGCGTAACCTGTTAAAAAACAAGAGTTTCACCGCCATTAATATTGTTGGTTTAGCTGTTGGTATGGCCAGCGCAGCGCTTATACTATTCTGGGTACAGAACGAGGTAAGTTATGACCAGTTCCACGCGAAAAAAGACCGTTTGTACCGAATGTATAACCGGTCGAAGATAGAGGGTGAAATATGGGCCTGGGGTACTACACCTAAACCCATGATGGCATCCTTAAAACAGGATTACCCACAGGTAGAGCAGGCTGCACGTGCCACACAAGCCAGTTTCTTGTTCACACTGGGCAGTAAGCACCTCACCATCCCCGGCATTTTTACCGACCCTGACTTCCTTACTATGTTTAGTCTTCCACTAATAGAGGGGAACCCTAAAACAGCTTTAAATGATATGAAGAGCCTTGTGCTGACAGAAAAAACAGCCATAAAGCTTTTTGGTAACACAAACGTATTAGGTAAAACTGTTAAAATTGACAGTATTGACTATTTCACGGTAACCGGCGTAATGAAAGACCTCCCTAACAATACCCGGTTTGATTTTGAATACCTGATGACCTGGAAATACTGGGAAAAAATAAATGGAGGTGTTGATAATAATTGGAGCAATAATTCGGTAAGTACTTATGCTTTATTAAAACCGGGAGTAACCGAAGCCTATTTTAACAGCCAGGTGAAAAATATAACCCGTTCACACTCCGACGTTAAAGATATTGATGTGTTTGTACATCCGATAACTAAATGGCGGCTTTACTCCAAATTCGAAAACGGCCAGATTGTAGGAGGGCGGATAACCACTATTAAACTGTTCAGTATAATAGCTGCCTTTATATTGCTTATTGCCTGTATAAACTTCATGAACCTGAGCACCGCACGCAGCGAGAAAAGGGCCAAAGAAGTAGGTATCCGTAAAGTAGTTGGCGCCGGCAAGGGTAGCCTGATAGCGCAATTTATGGGCGAATCTGTTATGATAGCATTATTTGCAGGGATAGTTGCCCTGGTTGTAGTGCAAATATCTTTACCAGCATTTAACATCCTTACCGAAAAACAATTATTTATACCATTTGCCAGCCCCGTATTTTGGCTTATTGTGGTAACGTTTATTCTTTTTACGGGCGTAGTATCCGGCAGTTATCCAGCCTTGTACCTATCATCGTTTGCACCGGTAAAAGTATTAAAAGGCACATTCAAGGCTGCCAACGCAACATTTTCACCACGCAAAATTTTGGTGGTAACACAGTTCACCTTTGCTATTGTACTTATTATCTCAACCATAATTGTACGGGAGCAGCTCGATTATGCGCAAAACCGGGATACCGGTTACAAAAAAGATAACCTGGCTTACACCTTTATACAAGGCACTATTGATAAAAATTACCAGCTTATTCGTAACGAGTTGATCACTAGCGGGGCAGCAACAGCGGTAACCAAAACCAGCGCGCCCATGACCGAAGGGTGGAGCGATTCCTGGGGATTTGACTGGCAGGGTAAAGACCCAAATGCGAAAATAGACTTCAATATGTTTAATGTTGACGGCGATTTTAGCAAAACCATGAACTTGAAAATTGTTGAAGGCCGCGATATCGATATCAAAACCTACCCTTCAGATTCATCGGCCATTATGATAAACCAGGCTTCGCTTAAAATCATGAAGTTTAAAAACCCTATTGGGCAAACTGTTATGAATAATGGGAAAAAACTCACCATTGTTGGCGTGGTTAAAGATTTTATCCTGCAATCGCCATATGAGCCGGTGAAACAAATGATTATCCAGGGGCCAAAATCATGGTTTAATGTGATCCATTACAAATTAAACGAAAAGAACACCACCGCCGAAAACCTTAAACTTGCCGAAGCGGTGTTCAAAAAATATAATTCAGAATACCCATTTGAGTATCATTTTGTTGACGAGGAATACAACAAAAAATTTGCTGACGAGCAGCGCGTGGGTACACTTGCCTCATTGTTTGCCGGGCTAACCATCTTTATATCATGCCTTGGTTTGTTTGGCTTGGCTACCTATATGGCCCAAAATCGAATCAAGGAGATTGGTGTGCGTAAAGTATTGGGCGCATCGGTATTCGGAGTAACCTCCATGCTGTCCAAAGATTTTCTGAAACTGGTTGCCATAGCATTCATTTTCGCCACGCCAATTGCCTGGTATAGTATGGAGCATTGGCTGCAAACTTATGCCTACAGGGTAAATATTAGTGTATGGGTGTTTGCTATAGCTGCATTTGTAACAACGCTGCTCTCTATTGTAACAGTGAGTTTCCAGGCTGTTAAAGCTGCACTGGCCAACCCGGTGAAGAGTTTACGTAGTGAGTAAGTAAGGTTTAATAGGGTTTAAATTTTAAGGTTATGATAAGGAACTATTTAAAAACGGCGTGGAGAAATTTAATAAAGAATAAGTTTTACTCCATTATTAATATATCTGGCTTAACCCTTGGTTTAGCAGTTGGCATCCTGATACTTTTATGGGTACAGGACGAGCTGAGTTTTGATAGCTTTCATAAAAAAGGTGCTGATATTTACCGGGTTGAAATATTTGGTGGTACTGGTGCCAGCCGGCAAATATGGACAGTGGATGTTGCACCTATAGGCCCTTTAGCTAAACAGCAATTACCAGAAGTTAAAGACCAGGTTCGCATAATCAACAATTACATTTTCTCGCTATACAAGTATCAGGATAAAACTTTTGGGGATGAAAGAGCGGTTTTCGCAGATCCGTCGCTCTTTTCGGTATTTGATTTCCCTGTTATTCAGGGTAATGCAGTCAAGCCATTTACAGATGATAATTCTGTTGTAATAACACGCAAAACTGCTAAAAAATACTTTGGGGATGAAAACCCTATTGGTAAAGTGATAAGGGCAGATGCTAAAGTGAATTTTACGGTTAGCGGTGTCATCAACGATTTCCCTAAAAACTCGCGGATGGATTATGACATGATAATGCCAATGAGTTACCATGTAAAGGATGCACTTGCTAACAATGTTGATGTAAATAGCAACTTTAGCAATTTTAGCTACGAAACTTACTTTCTGTTAAAACCCGGCACGTCGTTAAAAACTCTGTCTGCCAAGCTATTCAATATCCACATTGCCCACAAGGCCGATGATACCGATGTAGAATACCTTTTGCAACCTATCGCGCAAATGCATTTATATAATGCCGATGGTACAAACAAAGGGATGGAAACCGTAAGGATCTTTATCATAATAGCGCTGGTAATATTAGTTATTGCGTGCATCAACTATGTTAATTTATCTACAGCACGCTCCATGCTGCGTGCAAAAGAGATAAGCATGCGCAAAATACTGGGTGCGGCAAAAGGCCACCTTTTTATGCAATTTATCATTGAAACAACTTTGCTGTTTTCGTTAGCTACAGTTTTAGCTTTAGGCGTTATCAAAATAGTTATCCCGGTATTTAACCAGGTTGCAGATAAACAACTTGTATTCGATCTTACCAACCTGCATGTATGGTATATCATACTGCTCACTATACTTGGCACGTTGGCTGCATCCAGCATATACCCGGCACTTATGCTTTCATCGTTCGAGCCGCTTAAGGCTTTGAAGGGGAAAATCTCTGCCAAAATTGGCGATGTAATGTTTCGCAAGATCCTGGTGGTAACCCAATTTTCCTTTTCGGTATTGCTTATTGTGGGTACATTGGTTATTACCAGTCAACTGAATTTTATCCGCTCAAAACAATTAGGGTACGACAAGAGCCACACGCTTGCTTTTTGGATGCGTGATATGGGTAAACATTATGATGCGGTACGTAACGAGCTATTAAAGCAACCCGGGGTGCTGAGTGTTACCCGCTCATCGTCAAACGTAATTAATAATGGCAACATATCCGGTAGTAACGATTGGGATGGCAAAGCACAGGGCCAAACCTTTATTGTGCATCCTTTAGCTATTGATAAAGATTTTATAAGTGCATTTAAAATGCAAATGGTGCAAGGTGCTGGTTTTACAGGCGCGGTTGCAGATTCGGCACACTTCATTTTGAATGAAACGGCTGTTAAGCAGGCCGGTATTAAAAACCCGGTAGGCAAACGTTTTAAGATGTGGAACACTAACGGGACGATAATTGGCGTGGTTAAAGATTTTCATTACGCATCAATGAAAGAGAAGATAGCGCCCTCTGTATTCTATTACTTACCCAATAACCTAAGCACTATATATATAAAAACAACCGGGCGGGATGCGCAAAAGGCCATCCGCGCGGCAGGCTTACAGTTTAAACAATATAACGGCGAATACCCGTTCAGCTATTATTTTTTAGACGATGTGTTTAACAACCTTTACAAAGGCGAACAGCAGCAAGGTGTGTTGTTTAACTATTTTGCCGGCATAGCCATATTTATATCGTGCCTTGGCCTATTGGGTTTAGCAGCTTATACTGCCCAGGTACGCACACGTGAAATTGGCATACGCAAGGTGTTGGGGGCAAGCATAGGCGGGATAATTGGCCTTTTAGCTACAGATTTTGTGAAGTTGGTGCTAATAGCCATATTGATTGCATCACCTATTGCATGGTATACCATGAATAATTGGTTACAGGGTTTTGCCTACAAAATAGGCATTAGTTGGACTGTTTTTGTATCGGCAGGTGTAATAGCCATTATTATAGCATTTATAACTATCAGTTTCCAGGCGGTTAAAGCAGCGCTGGCCAACCCGATGAAGAGTTTACGCTCAGAGTAGTGATTGATGCTACATATCAGTGATTAGGTTAGGCCTTAAAGGTCTTAGCGTTTAGGATTTATAATTTAAAACCAACGGTTATGTTTAAAAACTTTTTAAAAGTGATGTTTCGTAGCCTCACTAAAAATAAGGCCTATAGTTTTCTGAATATTTTTGGCCTGGCTATAGGTATTACCTGTGCCGCCCTTATTTTTTTATGGGTGGAGAACGAGGTAAATTATGATGCCGTACACATAAAAAAAGACAGGCTTTACATAGCACGAGAAAATCAGAAATACGATACCTACGTATTTACGCATCAATCTACCCCCGGGGTGATGGGCCCTGCTATACAGGCCGAAATACCTGGTATTGCTAACGTTTGCCGAGCAAGCGAAAGCACAAATTCGTTATTATATTCTTATAACAATAAGCCGCTTTTCGCAGGTACGTTATATGCAGAGCCATCATTGTTTAGCATGTTTACGCTTCCCTTTGTAGAGGGTAATGCAGCATCGGCCTTTACGCAATTACATTCGGTAGTCATCACCCAAAAAACTGCTGTTAAATTTTTTGGTACCGATAAAAAAGTACTTGGGAAAAATATTAGGGTTGATAACAAACAGGATTATACCGTTACAGGTGTTTTAAAAGATATGCCGCCAAACTCCAGCGTACAGTTTGAGTGTGTTATGCCATTCCAGATCTACTGGGATAACAGCCCATGGTTAAAAAGCTGGGGGAATAACTCATTAACTACTTACATTGAACTAAAGCCCGGCGTTGATCCTAAAAGCATCGACAAGCAATTATATGGCTTTATCCAAAAACGAGAACCCAAAAACCTGGGCCGCGTATTTTTATTTGGCATGACCGACTGGCACCTGTATGATGACTTTAAAGAGGGTGTTAAAACCGGCGGCGGCCAGATAGAATATGTGCATCTGTTTAGCATCATCGCCTGGATCATCATCTTCATTGCCTGTATTAATTTCATGAACCTGGCTACCGCTCGCAGCGAAAAGCGCGCAAGGGAGGTAGGTGTACGCAAAGTGCTCGGCGCAGGTAAAAAATCACTCGCCCTGCAATTTATCGGCGAGGCGTTATTTATGTCGTTTATTGCGGCTGTTTTAGCAGTTATTTTAATGGCCCTGGTATTACCGGCCTTTAACATGCTGGTACAAAAACAACTTACTATAGGTTTTGGTAACATTTACCACGTGTTGGCATTGTTAGGGCTTACTGTAGCCTGCGGTTTAATAGCCGGCAGTTACCCATCACTCTACCTTTCATCGTTTAACCCGGTGGCCGTATTAAAGGGCCTTAAATTAAAAGACAGCAGCGCGGCATACATTCGTAAAGGGCTGGTTGTAATGCAATTCAGCGTTTCAGTTGTGCTGATCATCAGTACGGTTATTGTATACCTGCAAATACAGCACATCAAAAGCAGGAACCTTGGCTTTGATAAAGACAGACTGCTTGAGGTAGGTTTACAAGGCGATATAGCTAAAAACTATGCGCCCATAAAACAAGATCTGCTAAACTCGGGCTTTGTGCAAAGTGTGGCCTTGTCAGACCACTCTACTATTTATGGCGGCAACAATACATCAGGCATGACCTGGGATGGCAAAGCACCCGGTTCAGAAATACTGATATCACAGCGTTACGTTACCCCCGAATTTTTTGAAACATCGGGCCTTAAAGTATTAGAAGGCCGTAACATTGAAGAAATAGATACCGCCTCTAAACCAATTGCTATGGTTGTTACACAAAGCCTGGCCAAGTTAATGGGCGGTAAGGGCAGCGCCCTTGGTAAACGTATCCATTATGAGGGGGATACCACATCAGCAGTTGTGGTTGGCGTGGTGAACGATTACGTATACGGCAATATGTACGGCAAGCCTGATCCGGTGATGTTTTTTAGCAGCGCACCAAAAAACACCCAGGTGATGTATATAAAAATAAAGGCGCAGCAACCTATCGAAGTTTCGTTGGCAGGCATACAAAATGTTCTGAAGCGCGACAACCCCGCTTACCCGTTTGAATACCGTTTTGTTGACGACCAGTTTAACCAGATGTTTTTAAGCGAGATGTTGGTTAGCAAACTATCCCGGGTATTTGCAGCCTTGGCTATCATCATATCATGCCTGGGCCTGTTTGGTTTGGCTGCTTACACCGCCGAACGCAGGATAAAAGAAATAGGTATTCGCAAGGTACTGGGGGCAAGTGTATCGGGCATTGCAAGCCTGTTATCAAAAGATTTTTTACAACTGGTTATCATATCATGCGTTATCGCTTTCCCGATAGCGTATTGGGCTATGCATACCTGGCTTAAAACCTATCAATACCACATAGATATGCAATGGTGGGTATTTGCAGTAGCTGCCATAAGTGCTATGGTTATAGCGGTTGTTACCATCAGCTTTCAATCAATAAAAGCGGCGCTGGCAAACCCGGTGAAGAGTTTGCGGTCGGAGTAGCGCTTAGTAATTGATTCTGCAACGGAGAGATTAGGAGTTCATAGTTTAACATTTAAACCTTATCACAATGATTAAAAACTATATAAAAATTGCCTGGCGAAACCTGATCAGGAACAAGGGTTTTTCTATTACCAACATATTAGGCCTTACCATTGGCATGACCTGTACCATCTTCATTTTTTTATGGGTGAAGGATGAGGTATCATTTGATAAGTTCCACAAGAACTATGATAATATTTACCAGGTTTACGCCACGCGCGATTTTAAGAACAACATATTTACCGATCCAAACATGGTATTGCCCCTGGCTAAAAATATACAGGGCGGCAACCCACAGTTATTACGGTCAGCTGTTACTACTTACCAGGAATCGCATCTGGCTGAGGTAGGGAATATTAAAGTTAAAAAAGACCTTTACCAGGTTAGCGATCAGTTTTTTAATATCTTCTCGTGGAAATTTGTAAAGGGGAACGCGGCTACAGCTATAAATGATCCTAAATCCATCGTGATAACAGAGTCGGCAGCTAAGTCGTTTTTTGGTAGTGATGATCCAATCAATAAAATAATTAAGCTTGATAACCAGAATAATTTTAAGGTAAGCGCCGTTATTGCCGACCCACCCGGAAATTCGACTTTCAAATTTGATTTCATTATCCCGTTTGATAATAATACACCAGAAATTGTTGCGCGGATGAAAGAATGGACTAATTCATCACATAAAGTATTTATCCAGACAAGCCCGGGAGCAAATATGGCTGGTATAGATAAATACATTAACGATGTAAAACACCAGCACGACGTCAACGATAAGATCAGTACTTACTTCTCATTCCCGATGGGCAAGTGGCATTTATACAGCGAGTTTAAAGATGGCAAGAATATAGGTGGGATGATAGAATATGTACGTTTGTTCACCATTATTGCCTTAATTATCTTGCTGATAGCCTGCGTAAACTTTATGAACCTGAGCACCGCCCGCAGCGAGAAACGCGCAAAAGAGGTAGGCATCCGCAAAACCCTGGGCTCTGATAAAAAACAGCTTATTACCCAATTCTTTTTCGAATCAATTATACTGGCCCTGATAGCCTTTGTGCTATCTGTAGCGGCTGTTTATTTGCTGATGCCACTGTTCAATTCATTAGTAAATAAAAACCTGCATATAAATATTATTGAGCCATTCTTCATTATAGGCTCCATTGGTATCATCCTGTTTACAGGCATAGTTGCGGGTAGCTACCCGGCGCTTTACTTATCGTCATTTAACCCGGTTAAGGTACTTAAAGGTACATTTGCTGCGGGTAAAGCTGCAATATTACCAAGGCGCATACTGGTTGTTGGGCAGTTTGTAATGTCGATACTATTGATATCTGCTACCATAATTGTATACCAGCAAATACAACATATTAAAGACCGTAATATTGGTTATAACCCTAATAACCTTATTACTCTCCCTTCATCGCCTGATATTGATAAAAATTACGCCACCATCAAGCAGGAACTTTTTAACTCCGGATTAATAGCTTCTATTACCCGTACATCATCACCTATAACCGAAGTATGGTGGAAATCTGGTTCGCCTGATTATGATGGAAGGCCTGCCGATGCAAACATTATTCTATCGGGTTTAAATACTGATGTTGACTTTACAAAAACTATGGGCGTTAAGATATTACAGGGCCGCGATTTTAATAATACCCCGGGCGATACTTCGGTAATGTTGCTCAACAAAGCTGCAGTTGAAGCCATGCACCTTAAAAACCCAATAGGTATGGAAATGCGCTATGGCCGCAAATATACTGTTGTAGGTGTTGTAGATAACATTGTTATGGAATCGCCATATGCCCCGGTTGATCCAATGATGATATATTATAACCGTAATGGGTCAAGCGTGGTAAGCGTGCGCTTAAAAAATGGCGTGCAGCCGCAAAAAGCTATCTCTTTGCTACAAGCAACGTTCAAGAAGTTTAACCCGCAAAACCTGTTCGAGTACCAGTTTGTAGACCAGGAGTTCGGCAAGAAATTCGTTACCGAAGAACTCATTAGCCGCATAACCAACATTTTTGCGGGCCTGGCCATATTTATATGCTGTATTGGGCTTGCCGGGCTGGCATCCTTTACTATCGAAAAACGTTTCCGCGAAATAGGTGTGCGTAAGGTAATGGGGGCAACCGTTCAGCAATTGTTAATGCTCATATCAACCGAGTTTTTAAAGCTGGTTGCCATAGCCTTTTTAATTGCAGTACCATTAACCTGGTATTTGATGAACAACTGGCTGCAAAAATATGCCTACCATATTAATATAAGTATTTGGCTTTTTGCAGCAGTAGGCGCGTTGATATTATTTTTAACCCTGGTAGTAGTAAGCCTTAATACCATGAGGGCAGCTACAGCTAACCCGGTAAAAAGCTTGCGGTCAGAGTAACGACTTGCAAATAGTTGTATGTTGGCAAATGCAGCAGATTTAGAGCTTAGTTTTTAGGATTTAAAGTTTCAAAAACATGATCAGGAACTATTTTAAAATTGCATGGCGTAACCTGGTTAAGGATAAGCAGTTTACGTTGTTAAACATGGTAGGGCTATCTGCCGGTATTGCCTGTACCTTACTCATTTACCTGTGGGTGCACGATGAGGTGAGTTATGATAAATTTTTTGAGAACGACGGCCAGGTTTACCAGATAATGGAGCACCGCAAAAACAGCGGCAGCCAGGGCCTTACCGATGAATCGTGCGGGATGGTAAGCGAACTCTTAAAAGTGCAAAACCCCGAAGTACTTTATGCCGCGGCCGTTGCACCAGCCGACTGGTACCAGAAGTTTACGCTATCCGTTGCAGATAAAAACATCAAGGCATCCGGCCAGTATGCGGGTAAGGACTACTTCAATATTTTCTCCTTTAAAATGCTTTATGGCGACAGGGGTAAGGTATTGGATGCCAAAAACTCCATTGTGATATCTGATGAATTAGCAAAAAAGCTTTTCAATAGCCCAGAAGAGGCCATGGGGAAGGCTATCAAGTTTCAACACGCGCAGGATTTCTTTGTATCCGGTGTATTTGAAAAATTGCCCGTGCATTCATCACAGCAGTTTGATTTTGTACAATCGTTTGATTACCTGGCCGATATCCAACCTTGGGTAAAAGATTGGTATTCTGGCGGCCCGCACAACTTTGTAATGCTAAAAAAGGGTACTGATGTTAATGCATTTAACAACCGGATAGCCAATTTTATTATCAAAAACAACCGTGATACAACCCGCCAGGCATTTGCCATGAAATTTTCTGACAATTACCTGCAAAATACCTTTAACCATGGTGCAAGGGTAGGTGGCAGGTACGAGTATGTAAAACTGTTCTCGCTGATAGCCATTTTCATATTGGTAATAGCCTGTATCAATTTCATGAATTTGAGCACCGCCAAGGCATCTGGCAGGATGAAGGAAGTGGGCATTAAAAAAGTAGTTGGTGCCGAAAGGAGCCAGCTCATTATCCAGTTCCTGTCCGAGTCACTGTTGATGGCCGTATTTACCACCCTTTTGGCTATTGGTGTAGCCTGGTTGCTGTTGCCACAGTTTAACCTGCTTACAGGCAAGGATATTAAGCTGCATTTTGATTTACCTTTAATTGGCGTATTAACAAGCATTACGTTGTTTACCGGTATATTATCGGGTAGTTACCCAGCCTTGTATCTCTCCAAATTTAAGCCGCTGGCTATTTTAAAGGGTAAGCTAAATACCTCTGTTGCTGAGTTGCTGGCCCGCAAAGGCCTTGTGGTGTTTCAGTTCACCTTATCGGTAGTGCTTATTGTGGCGGTATTGGTGGTTTACCAGCAAATCCGGTTCATCCAGTCTACCAAGCCGGGGTATAATAAAGATAATGTTGTACGGTTTGATTCTGAAGGTAAGCTGCAAGGCAACGAGGAAGATTTTACTGCAGCCTTAAAAACCATACCGGGTGTGCTGAATGCCAGCTTTACGCAGCATAATTTAGTAGGCCGTAATTTCGGCTCGGCCGACTTGAGCTGGGAAGGTAAAAACCCTAACCAGAATATTTATTTTGAAGGTATATATGGCGGGTATAGCTTTATCCAAACTATGGGTATGCAAATGGCAACGGGCAGGAGCTTTGCAAAAGGCTTTGGTGATGAGGGATATAATACCATGCTCATTAACGAAACAGCAGCAAAAGCCACCAATCTTAAAAATCCGGTTGGTAAGATCATTAAATGGGGTAATACACCATTTAAAGTGGTAGGAGTGGTAAAAGATTTCCATTTCGAGTCGTTACATGATGTGGTTAAACCCACTTTTATATTACTTGCTGAGGGCAACAACCCTTTTTATAAAATAATGGTGCGCATAAAAGGCACCCGGCAAAAAGAAACCATGGCGCAGGTACAAAAGATGTACGAGGCCTACAACCCGGGCTTCCCGTTCACCTACAGCTACCTTGACGACGCTTACCAGAAACAATACGAAACCGAAACCCGCGTATCGGTTTTGGCGGGATACTTTTCGGCATTGGCTATTATCATTTCATGCCTGGGCTTGTTCGGGCTGGTTGCATTTACCGCGCAAAAACGTCAAAAAGAAATTGGTATCCGTAAGGTGATAGGCGCATCGGTAAACAGCATAACCGTTATGCTTACCAAAGATTTCCTAAAACTTGTGGTGATAGCCGTTCTTATAGCCTTCCCATTATCATGGTGGACAATGAACCAATGGCTGCAGGGTTTTGCTTATCGTATCCAAATCGGCGCAGGGGTATTTGTTATTGCTACAGCATCGGTTATCATGATCACCATATTAACCGTAAGCTTCCAGGCCATCAAAGCCGCTATAGCCAACCCGGTAAAGAGCCTGAGGAGTGAATGATTAGATAAAATCAAGAGTCAAGAATCAAAACGTAAGATATTTTTCGTCTTGGCTCTTGATTCCTGACTCTAATGTGTCTCCAAAAAACTGTATCATAACCGAACACATACTGTTACGCTTACGTACGCACAGCCACATTTATAATTAGTTTAATTACCTGATAATTAATTAGTTATATATATGGCATTTGTTTTAAGTTTATTTGATCAAAACAACATCGCCATGATCAGGAATTATTTCAAAATAGCGTGGAGAAACCTGCAAAAACATAAATCGTTCTCATTCATCAATATATTCGGCCTGGCTATGGGTATAGCCGCCTTTTGGCTCATCACCCTGTATGTTACCGACGAGTGGAGCTATGATAAATACAATACCAAAGCCGACCGTATTTTCCGCGTTGCCCAGCACGGGCAGTGGAACGGTGGTAAATTCGATCTGGCGGTTACCTCGCCGCCATACGCGCCAACTTTAAAGGCCGAGTTCCCACAGGTAGTTGATGCCTGCCGCATAGACCCTGAAGGTGGCAGCAAAATCACTTATGGTGATAAAACCATCAATGAAGGCAGCATAATGTTTACCGATAACAGCATCTTCAATATATTTAGTTACCAGTTTTTATACGGCGATGCTAAAGACGCCCTGGCAAAACCACAAACCATTGTATTGACCAAAACACTTGCCGAGAACATTTTCGGCGATGTAGCCGAAGCCCTGAACAAAACCGTTACCCTTGGCGACCAGCCCGCAACCGTTACCGGCGTAATTGCCGATGTACCTGTAAATTCTCACTTCACTTTTAAAGCTTTACGGGCCATACCGGCAGATTATACCGCGGGTTATGGCGGCAATTGGGGTAACGCCAACCTGTACACTTACCTGCTGCTAAAAGACCATAACGACTACAAGAAAATTGAAGCAGCAGGCAATAGCTTCTTTAACAAACACATCAAAAACGACCTGGGGCCGATGAAATTCACCCTGCAGCTACAGGCATTGACCGATATACACCTGCGCTCTAACCTAAGCTACGAACTTGGCTCGAACGGAAATATCACTTACTTATACGTATTTAGCATTACCGCCTTGTTAATACTGTTTATTGCCATTATCAACTATGTAAACCTTACCACAGCGAGGTCATCCATCCGCATCAAAGAGATTGGTGTGCGCAAGGTGATAGGATCTGACAGGAAACAGCTCATGATCATGTTCTTTGCCGAATGCATCCTGTTAACCTTTATATCTACTGTGTTGGCTGCTACAATTATACAATTGGTGCTGCCTGCGTTTAACCAGTTGTCGGGCAAAACTTTGGTATTGTTACAGTTTGGTACAGTAAAAACCATAGCCGCGTTTATAGGCTTTAGCTTAGTTGCAGGCATATTAAGCGGCATTTATCCGGCATTATTCCTTTCGGGTTTTAAAACAATCCCTGCTATGAAAGGGCAATTGGGCAATCAGTTTTCCACCATCCTGTTCCGCAAATCGTTAGTGGTATTCCAGTTTGTGATCACTATTGTGATGATAGCCGGTTCGTTCATTATCTATCAGCAGTTAAACTATTTTCAGAAACGCGACCTCGGCTTCAACAAGGCCCAAACACTTACCTTTCACATCAATAACCGCGAGGTTAGGGGCAGGTTGGATGCATTAAAACAGCAGTTACTTTTAAACCCTGCTATTGAAGCTGTTGGTGTGGCCGGTAACCCTATAGGTAATAACAATATAGGCGGGGGCGATTTTAACCTTGGTGCAGATGGTAAAGCCACTTCCGAATCAAAAATTGTGCAGAACCTGCAGGTAGACGAGGATTTCATCCCCACCATGCAGATAAAAATGGCCGGTGGCCGTAACTTCTCAAAATCCATTACAAGTGATGTTACTGATGCTATACTGGTGAACGAAACCCTTGTTAAAGAACTGGGCTGGAAAGATGCCGTTGGCCGCCGTGTACGCACCGGGGTTGCTAAAGATGGTAAGGTGATTACCCAAACCATTGTTGGTGTAGTGAAAGATTTTAACACCTACTCGTTACAGCACAAAATAGCGCCCATGACCATGGCGTTACCTGCCGAAACGAAGGATAAAGACAACTTATATGTACGCATTGCCCGGGGTAACGTTCAGGCATCGTTAGATTATATTTCAAAAATATACAGCCGGTTTGATATCGAAAACAAAGCCGAGTTCCATTTTCTTGACCAAAACTTTGCCGCTCAGTACCAAACCGAACAAAAACAGGGTACCATACTGCTCATATTTACCATACTGGCTATCAGCATAGCCTGCCTTGGTTTATTTGGCCTGGTTACCTTTACTGCCGAGCAGCGTGTTAAGGAAATTGGTATCCGCAAGGTATTGGGCGCAAGCGTAACCAGTATTGTACAACTATTATCAACAGATCTGATGAAGCTGGTGCTCATAGCTATTGCCATTGCCAGCCCGATAGCCTGGTTTGCTATGGATAAATGGCTGCAGGACTTTGCCTACAAGATCAGCATCAACTGGTGGGTGTTCCTGCTGGCGGGTGGTGGCGCGGCTTTCATAGCATTGGCAACTGTAAGCATACAATCAATAAAAGCGGCGTTAACAAACCCGGTGAAGAGCCTGAGGAGCGAATAAAGCGTATAACATCAACTTAAAATAAAAAACAAATGCAACCTATGCCGCTTAAAAGTGGTCTTAATATAAACTCAAAATATAACATGAAAAAGTATTTCCTTTTATTATTAATGGCAGCGCCTGTTTGCCTTGCATCGGCACAGGACAACAAAACACCCTACTATACCCGCGCGTTAACTAACGATGGTATTAAACATGTATTTGTAAACACCAGCGGCGGCAGCATCTCTGTAAGCGGTGCCGGCGATCAGCAGCCACATATAGACGTTTACGTAAGCGGCAACAGAATAGGCGAGCTAACCAAAGAAGAGATCAAAAAACGCCTGGAAGAAAACTACATCCTTGATATTGATATCCATAACGGCGAACTGCATGCTACAGCTAAGCCTCGCCGTAACCTAAACTGGGGCAATAAATCATTAAGCATAGGCTTTAAGGTTTATGTAAATAATCAATCAACCACTAACCTGAGCACCAGCGGCGGCAGTATTCGCCTGGATAACCTTACCGGCACGCAAAATTTTGAAACCAGCGGCGGCAGCATCAGTGTTGATAAAGTAACAGGCATAGTTAAAGGTGAAACCAGCGGCGGCAGCATAAACGTATCAAATACCAAACCTTCAATTGATATGGAAACCAGCGGTGGCAGTATCACAGCTAACAACTGCCAGGGCACTATTAAATTAGAAACCAGCGGCGGCTCGTTAAACCTTACAAATCTTAACGGTAACATCAACGCGCAAACCAGCGGCGGCAGTGTTAAAGGCAGCAATATTGATGGCGAACTGGTAACCGGCACATCTGGCGGTAGTGTAAACCTGGTAGCCATATCTGGTAGTGTTGATGCATCTACCAGCGCGGGGGGTATCCACGTGCAAATGACTCGTATAGGTAAATATGTTAAGCTTGATGGTAACTCTGGTCATGTTGATCTGACCATACCTAAACAGGGTGTAGACCTTGACCTGCGCGGCGATAATGTGCACCTTAATGTTACCAACGCCGATTTTAGTGGCCGTAAAGAAAAAGAAGCTATTGTAGGGAAATTAAACGGCGGTGGCCCGTTGGTTCAGGTACGCGGTGATGGTACCGTTAACGTATCATCTAACTAAAAATAACAACACTAAAAAACAAGATATATGTTTAAGAATTATTTTAAAGTTGCATGGCGTAACATAACCAAGCATAAAGGTTTTTCGCTTATTAACGCGGGTGGTTTGGCATTAGGCATGGCAAGTTGCCTGCTTTTGCTGTTATATGTAACCTACCATGTTAACTACGATAAGCAGTTTAAAAATATCGATAACATATACCTTGTTGAAAATAATCAACCCGGTGATGGTAAAATATACACCTTCTCGGCTACACCGAGGTTGGCGGCAGCAACAATAAAAACGGAGATCCCAGATGCCGTACGTGCGGTAAGGACAGTTACTTATACCGCCAGTGGGTTGCTTACCTATAAAAACAACAGCTTTAAAAAAGCAGGTATGTTTGCCGATGATGGGTTCTTTGATATCTTTTCCTATCACTTTATCAAGGGTACAGCAGCAAACGCTTTAAAATCGCCAAACGCTATCATCATTACCCAAAAACTGGCTAAAACCCTTTTTGGTGATGAAGACCCAATGAACAAGATAGTAAAACGCAATAACGAGTTACCATTAACGGTTACAGGTGTAATTGAGGATGTACCGGCAAATGCTACCTTCCAGTTTGAGTTTGTTTTGCCATGGGTGATATTTGATGATTCCAACGCCTGGGCAAAAAATGCAACCTGGGGCAGCAATTTCGCCCGTACTGTAGTGCAGTTAAAAGATCCATCGGCATTGGGTAAGGCCAATAATATCATGAAAAACATGGTAGAAAGGCACAACGATGGCAACAAGAATCAACTATTTCTTTACCCGTTCAGCAAGTTGCACCTGTATTCGGAGTTTGTGGATGGCAAAGCCGTAGGAGGGATGATAGACCAGATAAAACTATTCATCACCCTGGCTATATGTATTTTGCTGGTTGCCTGCGTAAATTTCATGAACCTAAGCACCGCACGGTCTGAAGAACGCGCCAAGGAGGTGGGTATCCGTAAGGCTATCGGCTCAAACAGGTCGTCTCTTATCAGCCAGTTTATTATCGAATCAGTTATCCTGTCGCTGCTCTCCACGGCGGTAGCTATTGGTATAGTTATCATTTCATTACCTTATTTTAACAATTTGTTAGGTATACAATTAATGTTACCCTACAACAAGCTGCTAACCTGGTTGGCTATATTAGGCATTGGTGTATTTACAGGTGTGCTTGCAGGGAGCTACCCGGCGTTTTACCTGTCGTCGTTCGAGCCTATAAAAGTACTGAAAGGCATGTTTAAAGGTGGCAGCTCGGCCTTGCCATTGCGTAAGGTACTGGTTGTGGTGCAATTTGGTTTTGCAGTTTTCTTGATAACCGCTACCATCTGCATCTATCGCCAGATAAAATTTGTACAAGAAAAATCGACAGGGTTTGATAAGAACAACCTGGTGGAGGTACCTATTGAGGGCGAACTGAAAAAAAACACAGAGGTGTTGATTAATCAGTTAAAAAGTTCGGGCATTATTACCGCCGGCACTACACTTTCGCAAAGTATTACCGAAGATGGCAATAACACATGGGGTGTAAGCTGGCCCGGCAAACGCGATGATGAAACTATACTGTTTGATGTGTTTAATGCAGGTAACGATTTTACAAAAACCGCGGGTGTTAAATTGATAGACGGGCGTGAATTTTCGCCCGCTTACCCGGCAGATACCGCGGGCAAATCAGTAATGATCAATGAATCAGCCGCTAAAGTAATGAAACTTAAAAACCCGGTAGGCAGCCTTATAAAATGGGGCGATACCGAGGTTACGATAGTTGGTATTTATAAGGATTTTGTATGGGGATCCCCGTACGAAAAAACACGCCCTATGTTAACCAGTTACGGCGCTAACGGCGGCGCCACTATTGACCTGCGTTTAAGTCAAAATAAAAGTATCAGCGCCAATATAGCAGCTATCAACAAAGCCCTTAAAACACTTAACCCGGCATACCCGCCAACCGTTAAGTTTGTTGATAGCGATTTTGAGAAGAAATTCCAGAATGAAAAACTACTGGCTACTTTGTCAAACCTGTTTGGCGGTCTGGCCATTGTTATATCATGCCTTGGCTTATTCGGGCTGGCTGCATACGCTGCCGAGCAACGTGTTAAAGAGATAGGCGTACGCAAGGTATTGGGTGCAAGCGTAACAAACCTTGCCGGCCTGCTATCAAAAGATTTTTTAAAGCTTGTAGCTATTGCCATTGTATTAGCCATACCCGTATCCATCTGGGCTATGAACAAATGGCTGCAAAAATTTGAGTACCGTATTACCATAACCTGGTGGATGTTGGCGCTGGCCGGTTTAATTACCGTAATTATTGCCATTGCAACGGTAAGTTATCAGGCCATTAAGGCAGCGCTGGCCAACCCGGTGAAAAGCTTACGGAGCGAATAGGGATTGGTGATCCTTGTATTTTTCTTTTAGAGCTTAGTATTTAGGCTTTAGAGTTTAGGAATTAGTGTTTAGAATTTAAAATTCATTATCATGTTTAAGAATTATATAAAAACGGCATACCGTAGTTTAAAGAAAAACAAGGGTTTTACCATCATTAACATCATGGGGCTGGCCCTTGGTTTGTGCGTTTGCATGCTTATTATTTTTTATGTGATAGATGAGCTTGGCTATGACAAGTATAACACTAAGGCCGGCCGCATTTACCGCGTTAATAACGATATTAAGTTTGGTGGCAATGCCAACAGCTATGCCGTTGCAGCCGCACCGTTTGCAGCAGCATGTATAAATGATTTCCCTGAAGTAGAAAACGTGGTAAGGTTTAGGGATCGTGGACACTTTAAAGTACGCAAAGGCGACGAAAATGTGCTGGAGCACGAGTTTTTATATTCCGACCCACAAGTGTTTGATGTATTTACCTTGCCAATGTTGCACGGCGACCCAAAAACGGCACTGAAGAACCCTAAAAGCGTTGTGATAACGGAAAGCATTGCAAAAAAATACTTTAACACCGATGATGCAGTAGGCAAATCACTTACACTTAACGATACGTTATTTTACAAAGTAACCGGCGTTATAAAAGATATACCTAAACAATCGCACTTTACCGCTGATTTTTTCCTGTCGATGACAGATCTTGATGAGAGTAAAGAAGACTCATGGCTGAGCAATAATTTTAATACTTACATCCTGTTAAAAGAGGGGGCTAATGTTGAAAGGCTAAAGGCCAAGTTCCCGGCCATGTCTCGCAAGTACCTGGGCGGCCAATTGCAAACGGCTATGCACATGAGCTACGATGATTTTGAAAAAGCCGGTAATTATTTCAGGATAGGTTTAACCCCGCTTACAGATATCCACCTGCACTCTAACCTGCAGGCCGAGCTATCCGGTAACGGTAATATACAATATGTGTACATGTTCTCGGCTATTGCTATTTTTATCCTGCTGATAGCCTGTATAAATTTCATGAACCTGAGCACGGCAAGGTCTGCAAACCGTGCCCGCGAGGTTGGCGTGCGTAAAGTACTGGGGTCGCCGCGCAAGTATCTTGTAGCTCAGTTCCTGGCCGAATCACTTATCGTAACGTTTATTGCTACTGTTATAGCCGTAATAGGCGCCAGGTTATTGTTACCGCTTTTTAACCAAATGGCCGATAAGCAACTAACATTTACCGCAAGTACATTTATTTGGCTGGCGCCCGCATTACTGGTTACCATAATAGTTATTGGCTGCCTGGCGGGTTCTTACCCCGCGTTTTTCCTATCGGCGTTTAATCCTGTTGATGTTTTGAAAGGGAAGCTGGCAAGTGGTTTTAAAGGTGGCTACCTGCGTAGTTTCCTGGTGGTTTTTCAATTCTCTATCTCCATATTCCTTATTATTGGTACACTGGTTATCTACCATCAGCTGCAGTATATCCAAAGCAAGGATATAGGCTACAACCGCGAGCAGGTATTGGTCATAAACAATGTGGATGCCCTGGGTAACCAGGCTACCGTGCTTAAAGAGGAGTTAAAACGTTTACCCGATGTGGTAAACACCACCATGACGGGTTATGTACCAACCAATGGGTGGCGAAACAGCACCACGTTTTTCCAGGATGCTACCTTAGATACCAAAAAAGCGATAGCAAGCCAGATATGGAGTGTTGATGAAGATTATATCAACACCATGGGAATGAAGCTACTGGCGGGGCGCAATTTTTCAAAAGAAATGAAAACCGATTCGTCGGCTATCATCATTAACGAAGCGGCTGTTAAACTTTTAGGGATAGCAAACCCTGTGGACAAGGAACTGTTTTACCCACTTGATCACCTGGGTAAAAAACTGAAAAGGATACGCATTATAGGAGTAATTAAGGATTTTAACTTCAACTCGCTGCGCGAAAATGTTTCCCCGTTGATGCTAAGCCTGGAAGAAAGCAGGGGCAGCATAGCTGTACGGATAAAACCGGCTAACGCTACGGCGCTGCTGGCACAGGTAAAACAAAAATGGCATTCTGTGGCGCCAAATGAGCAGTTCGACTACTCCTTCGTGAACGAGGATTTTGAACACACCTACCGTACAGAACAGCGCATGGGTAATGTATTTGTTGTTTTTACAACCATGGCAATTGTTATTGCCTGCCTTGGTTTATTTGGCCTGGCCGCATACGCTGCCGAGCAACGCACCAAAGAGATTGGTATCCGTAAAGTGTTGGGCGCTAATGTATCTATCATAGTAGCTATGCTTTCAAAAGATTTTATTAAACTGGTTATCATTTCAATTGCCATTGCATCTCCCCTGGCGTGGTTATCTATGCAGCAATGGTTAAAAGGCTTTGCTTATCGCGATAGCATACAATGGTGGGTAATTGTTGTTGCAGGTACCGGGGCTATCATCATTGCATTTATTACCATCAGTTTTCAATCTATAAAAGCCGCGCTGGCCAACCCGGTGAATAGTTTAAAGAGTGAATAGCGATTAAAGATTTGTTAATTAATGATTAGGTTTTATAATAGGGTTTAGTTTTAGAATTTATAATTTCAATAGCATGATAAAAAGTTACTTCAAGATAGCCTTTAGGGGCTTCCGCAAGCACAAGTTGTTTACGCTGATAAACGTTGTTGGTTTATCTATAGGGATCAGCGCTGCGCTGGTTATATACCTGATTGTGCATTTTGATTTTACTTTTGATAAGTTCCATAAAGATAGTGCCCGCATTTACCGGGTAACAACCGATTACTCTTTTGCCGGCGAAGTTGGCCATAACAATGGTGTAACCATGGCCCTGCCAGCCGCTGTAAAAACAGAAGCCTCCGGGGTAGATATTGTAGCGCCGTTTTATATTTACGGTGAGCAGGATGTGATCATCCCGGACGGGCCCGTAACCAACCATAAGCTTAAAAAGCAGGAGGGCATTGTATTTGCCGACGAGCAATACTTTAACCTAATACATTACGATTGGTTGGCAGGATCGGCTAAAACATCATTAAAACAGCCTAACCAGGTTGTGCTAACCTCTGCACAAGCTAAAATATACTTCCCTAAACTGGAATACAGCGAAATGATAGGCAAACAGGTGATCTATGATGACTCGCTAAAAACAACTGTTAGCGGCGTAGTAGCACCTATAACAGAGAACACCGACTTCCTTTTTCATGATTTTATATCGTACATCACCGGCACAAGCAACCACTACATCAAAGATCAGTTTGATATGACGCAATGGGGGAATACCAACTCCGCATCGCAACTGTTCATCAAGCTATCTGATAAGGCATCATCGGCACAGGTTGAAAAACAGCTGAACGTAATGCTTAAAGCACATAACCCGCCAAAGCCCGAGGATAAAGGCAATACCCAGGGCTTCCATTTACAGCCCCTGAACGACGTCCACTTCGACCAGGTGTATGGTGGTATGGATGGCGTACGCACCGCCAGCAAAACCACTTTGTACGGCTTGTTAATTATAGCGGCATTCCTGCTGGTGTTGGGCTGTATCAACTTCATAAACCTTACAACTGCGCAGGCATCACAACGGGCCAAAGAAATAGGTATCCGTAAAACCATGGGCAGCAAACGCAGCCAGTTAATTTTCCAATTTTTAAGCGAAACTTTCCTGATCACCATATTTGCAGTGATTATTTCCATTGCGCTGGCGCCAGTAATTCTAAAACTCTTTGCCGATTTTGTGCCTAAGGGTGTATCGGCAAATGTATTTATGCAGCCGGGGCTTATCATTTTTCTTATTGTGTTAACCATTGGCGTAAGCGTGCTATCGGGCTTTTACCCGGCATTGGTATTATCAGGATACAAGCCGGTATCGGTACTTAAAAACCAGGCAAGCAATAACGCCAGCAAAACCCGCAATGCCTGGCTGCGTAAATCGTTAACGGTAACCCAGTTTGTGATAGCGCAGTTCTTCATCATGGCAACGATACTGGTAAGCAAACAGATCTATTATGCCCTGCATAAGGACCTTGGCTTTAAAAAAGACGCCATCGTAAACCTTTCCACACCATTTAAAAGCATCAATACCAACAGGCAGCAGGTGTTTATAAACAAGATAAGCGCTATACCGCAAATAGAGCTGATAAGCCTGGGCGGTTCTGCACCATCGTCAAACAATACCAATTCTACAACGGTAACCTATATTGATGGTAAAAAGGAGATAAAGACCGAACTGCAGCAAAAATATGCCGACGAGAACTACCTGAAGGTTTATAAGATAAAACTGCTTGCGGGGCGCAACCTAAGGCAATCAGACACCTCGGGAAACATCATTATCAACAACACCTATGCTAAAACACTTGGCTTTAACGACCCGGCAAAAGCTATAGGTGTAAGGCTTGAATACAACGGTAAAAAACGCGAGATAGTAGGCGTAACGGTAGATTTTTATCAAAAATCGTTACGCTCGCCTATAAAACCACTGGCCATACTGATGCCGGTAAACAATAAGTGGAACAACCGTACCTTCCATATTGCTTTAAAACCACAAACGGCAGGTGGCGATGAGTGGAAAGCCGGCATTGCTGCTATAGGGAAGATATGGAAGGAAACTTACCCCGATGATGATTTTGAGTATGCCTTTTATGACCAAAGCATAGCTAAGTTTTATGATGCCGAGCAGCATACATCAACCTTACTTACCTGGGCAACAGGTTTATCAATCCTGATAAGCTGCCTCGGCCTGTTAGGCTTAGCCATATACACTACCGGCCAGCGCACCAAAGAAATTGGGGTACGCAAGGTGCTGGGCGCAAGTGTAACACAAATAGTAACACTACTATCAACAGAACTAATGTGGCTGATAGGACTGGCATTTGTACTGGTAACGCCACTGGCTTATTACGCTATGCACAAGTGGATGGAAAACTTTGCCGACCGTACTACCATCAGCTGGTGGATATTTGCCCTAAGCGGGGCAGGGATGCTGTTGCTGGCTTTGTGTACGCTTAGCTTCCAAACCGTTAAAGCCGCTGTAGCCAACCCGGTTAGTAGTTTAAGGAGCGAGTAGGGTAGGTTATTACCTATAACCGGCATGTCATTTCGAACGAGGTACGAGGAGAAATCTTGTTCGATATAACAAGTAGTAGATATGTAAAGCGGATTACCTATCGAATGAACAAGATTTCTCACTATCGTTGGAAATGACATTGCTTTTTTGCCCTTGTTGGTGTTGTCACCAACAAGCCGCTGTGCATTCAAACGATATTGGATACCCGTCCTAAATGTTGTTGGTGACAACACCAACAAGGGCGATTGAAAGTACTCTTCTTAGGAGAGGATTAGGTGAAGCTGTTAACGAATGTTAAAAATTATAATTTAATAGCAATAGTGCTGATATTGTAGCATCAAACAAAACCGGCACCTTATGCTTAAAACTTACTTAAAAGTTGCTTTCCGTAACCTTGTTAAACACAGGTTTTATAGTGCTATCAATATTTTTGGCTTATCGTTAGGTATTGCCTGCAGTATTATCCTGTTTCAGTTTGTAACTTACCACTTAAGCTTTGATACTTATCATCGCAATGCAAAACAGCTATACCGTGTGGTTGATGAGATGCATATCCCTGATGGCACTATTAGTTATGAAAAAGGGGCACCTATGGTGCTGGCCAATACAGTAAAAGCCCAGGTGCCGCAGGTGAAAAATGTGGCGATGCTTTTGGGCGACAAATCATACAGTATTGCGGTAAACAGCAACACAGCCAACACTAAATTATTTGCCGAACACGAAAATATTGCCCTCACCGATAAACATTGGTTTGAGTTATTTGATTACACCTGGGAACAGGGCAATTATGCCAGCGCCCTGAGTGAACCCAACACCGCTGTAATTACCAGCAACCTTGCCCAAAAATATTTCGGCAGTACTAATGTTATAGGCAAAACACTGCTTGTAGATAATCACCTGCCGGTTAAGATAACAGGAGTGCTCGCCAAAAACAAGCCCACTACCGATTTCAAGGCCGATATGTTTATCTCCCTGGCATCCTTTGAGCAGTTAAACCCCGATTTTGCTAAACAAATGCGTAACGATTGGTATTTTATCAACTCGCATACCAATATCTTTTTCCAGCTGAATGATAATGCATCGACCAAAACCATAGAAAACGCTATGAGCGGCATGATCAAAAAAGCCCTGGGTAACGATGGCAGTTGGTACCATTATAAATTATTGCCCTTAAGCGAATGGCATTTTGATGCCCGCTATGCCGGGGTTATACAGCGCCCGCTACTGGTAATTTTAAGTTTAACGGGTTTGCTGTTAATTGTAATTGCCTGTGTAAATTTTATAAACATGGCAACCGCGCAAAGCACAAAACGCGCCAAAGAGATTGGTACGCGTAAGGTTTTAGGCAGTACACCCGCAGGTATCTTTAACCAGTTTATTACCGAAACGGGGTTAATAGCCTTTATTGCTATTGCTTTATCACTTTTATGGGTTACCCTATTTTTGCCCGTACTAAATAGCTGGCTTGGCACCAACTTAACCTACGGCATGTTTAGCGTTTGGCAGCTTCCGTTATACTTATTGGCCGTATTTATTGTTGTGGTGTTATCGGCCGGTTTTTACCCCGCTATTATACTGAGCAGGTTTAAACCTATCGATGCATTAAAAAGCCAGCTAACATCGGGCACAAAAAGCTCACAGCTTACCCGGAAGGGGCTGATAGTAGCCCAGAATATTATTGCGCAGGTGCTTATTATTTGTACGGTACTGATAACGCTGCAAACTAAATTCCTTAAAACCGCCGATACCGGTTTTGATAAAAACGCAATTGTTATAGTACCTATACCCGATAAAGCGAAGGCCAAAACAGATTATATGCGTAACTTAATGCTTGGTAAGCCCGGGGTAAAAAGTGTATCGTATTGCTATGAGGCAGCTATGGGGGCATCGCAAAAAGGCGGCAGCATAAAGTATGATACCCGCGATTGGGAAAAATACACGGTATTTACCGTTATTGGCGATGCTAACTATGTAAAAACCTTCGGGCTTAAAATAATTGCAGGTAAAAACTACGCCGAAAACGATAGCACCAAACAGTTTTTAGTGAATGAAAAACTGGTTAAGATGCTGGGGGCAAAAAACCCGAATGATGTTATTGGCCGCAAATTCACCTCGGGCGACCTTAACAATTCTGAAGGTACGATAGTAGGGGTAGTGAAAGATTTCCATTCAAAATCGTTATACAACGCTATGGAGCCACAGTTGATCAGCACCGGGAGGGAGTATTACCGGTACGCGGCTGTAAAACTATCCGGAAAAAACTTGTCGGCCGGTATTGACCAGGTTCGCGATTCATGGAAAGCCGTGTACCCCGAATATGCTTTTGAATACCACTTTTTAGACGAGCAGGTGGCCGGTTTCTATAAAAAAGAGGAGTTGCTTAATAAACTGGTTACTGCAAGCGCAGGCGTAGCTATATTAATAAGCTGCCTTGGTTTATTGGGCTTAATATCATTAATAACCACCCAGCGTACAAAAGAGATAGGCATCCGCAAGGTATTGGGGGCATCAGTACCACAAATAACGGCTTTGCTGTCAAAAGATTTTCTGAAGCTGGTGATGCTGTCATTAGTCATAGCTATACCGGCAGGATGGCTTATTATGCATGGCTGGCTACAAAACTTTGCTTACCACATTAAAGTACCCGTTTGGGTGTTTATGGCAACCGCCGCAGTATCTGTAATAATAGCCTTTATTGTTACCTGCGTGCAATCTGTAAAAGCCGCTGTGGTAAACCCGGTGAAGAGTTTGAGGAGCGAGTAATGCCCAGCCTGTCATGCTTCACTACGTTCAGGATCTATTAGCGAACTGTGTATCAACGACATGCATCAAGGCGATTAAATGCTTCGCTACGTTCAGCATGATAAATATGTTTAACCTGTATCGCCCCCGAACAGGCATTGTTACGCATGCGAACACTTACCGAAAAACAACCTCTGTAAGATATTGACTATGAAATAGTTATATAATTGGCATGTAAGTTGAAATAAGCTCTCTGATATTAACTTACCCTCATGATAAAGAACTACTTTAAAATTGCATGGCGTAATATTACGGGCAATAAACTTTTTGCTACGCTTAATATTGCCGGGTTGGCTATAGGGATGTGCGTTTGCATTACGCTATTTGCCTCCATTTCGTACGAGTTGAGTTTTGACCGCATGTACAAAAACTCAAAAAACATGTACCGGGTTAATATGCAAACCGGCGAACAATACAACTACAAGGTATGGGCACAGGTGCCAAACTCGGTAGGGCCGGCACTTGTTCAAAGTATCCCGCAGGTAAAAGCCGCTACACGGCTTATAAAACACGATTTTGGGGCTAAGGTATCACTTAAAACCGACGACAAGAATTTTACCGAAAAGGGCTTATACATGGCCGATTCTACCGTTTTCGGCATGTTTGATATTACTTTTATTGAAGGCAATGCGCGTACCGCCTTTTCACAGCCCAAATCTATTGTGCTTTCACAAGCGGCAAAAGAAAGATTGTACGGTAAGGAATCAGCTTTAGGGAAGATCATTTATGTAAATAACCGCGATACCCTGCATGTTGCAGGTGTGTATAACAACCTGCCCGCTAACAGCACCATAGATTGCGACATGATGTATAACATTATGGATAGCTGGGCAGGCCAAAATGTTTACTGGAGCAACGCAAGTTATGAAACCTACTGCCTGCTGCAGCCCGGCGCAAATATGGCACAAGTGCAGGCACAAGCCACAGCGCTTATTGATCAGAATGTAAAAAAGGGGAATAAATTCTTTACCAATTTTATATTCCAGCCCCTTGCAGATATCCACCTGTATTCTGCCGACATCAGGGAGGGGTATTCATCTAAAATAGGGAGCATCGGTACAGTTAAGGTATTAGCGTTTTTATCGTTGCTGGTACTCATCATCGCCTGTATAAATTACATGAACCTTGCTACCGCACGTTCGCAAAAACGTGCTAAAAGCGTGGGGGTTAATAAAGTGTTAGGTGCAAATAGCAGCAATCTGCTTGCGCTTTTTTATACCGAAACTGCATTACTATCATTTATTGCCATTGTTATTGGTTATGCGCTTGCCTTTACCGCACAGCCATTATTTCAAAATATTACGGGTATTGAGCTAAAACCCGCGGCATTTTTTGCAGCTCCCATTTTAATTAGTCTGCTATCAACGTGGCTTTTTGTAACCCTAATAGCCGGTAGCTACCCGGCGTTTTCGATGTCGCGTATTTCGCCGCTGGTTTTAATGAACAAGCTGAAATTAAAACACTCCGTTGCCGACTTTATCCGCCGTGCGCTGGTGGTATTTCAGTTCGCATCTTCCATCATCCTTATTATTGCTGTTACGGTTATCCTGCAGCAGATCCATTACATCCGGAATAAGGACCTGGGGTATAACCCTAATGGCATAGTTTCAGTTAATATTAAAGCCGCGCAAAGCAAACAGCAGGTAGCGGCATTTATGAACGATCTGCGCGGCATGGCCGGTGTAGAAAGCTTTTCGGCAGTGCAATCCATCCCGGGCGATGTAGAGAGTGGGCGGAGCATCCGTAAATCGTCAACAGATAAAGATGGGATGCCCGTAAAAACCTGCCATACCGATGGCTCCATTGTTAAAACTATGCGCTTAAAGTTGCTGGCGGGCAATTCGTTACCACAAACTTTGGCCGAAGGCGATACCAGCTGCTACGTACTGTTAAACGAAGCATCTGCCAAATACCTTGGCTTTAAATCGCCGCAGGATGCTGTTGGCAGGTATATTGAAAGCGAAATGTCCGACAGGTCTATCGTTAGCGGTGTGGTTAAAGATTTTAATTACCAGTCGCTTAAAAGCGAAATAGGGGGCTACGTGTATTACAGTATGAATAAAGCACCTGAAAGCTTGCGTACTTTATTGATCCGTTATAATGCTAAGGACCTGCCTCGCTTTATGGAGCAGGTGCAAAAGGCCTTTAAGGCCGATATGCCTAATGCAAGTTTTGATTATGAGTTTCTGGATAGCCATGTGCAAAACTTATACGCGTCAGAGCAGCATATGGCCAGTACAGCCACAGTATTCTCATTGCTGGCTATCTTTGTAGCCTGCCTGGGGTTATTTGGCCTGGCAGCCTTTATTGCCGAGCAACGTACCAAGGAGATAGGCATACGCAAGGTACTTGGCGCAAGTGTGAGCGGCATCACCAAATTATTAACCGGCGATTTTCTGAAACTGGTAATCATCTCCATCATTATAGCTTCGCCAATAGCCTGGTATATGATGAATAAGTGGCTCATGGGTTTCAGCTACCGCATAAATGTTAATATATGGGCTTTTGTTATTGCAGGCTTTACGGCTGTTGTATTTGCGCTGCTAACTATTAGTTCGCATGCTATAAAAGCAGCAGTGGCCAACCCGGTAAAAAGTTTAAGGAGCGAGTAGGTGGTTTATTGGTTCACCAGTTAATTGGTGATTTACGCTCTATAACTACCCGATTAATGTTGCCGCAGGGCCGCTTAAAAAAGGACCCTGCGATGCAAAACAAGCTGTTCCATTATGAACAAAACGGAACAAAATGGAAAATAACATCACACACACTAACATCTGATTATCAGTTATTTAATAACAAAATCATCTGTTTTATTCTAATAAAATATAAGTTCGCTCAGGGCCGTTCTGAGGGCGAAAAAAGGCGAAAAAAGGCGCTAGAAAATCAAAAAAAACACCAGGTGGATTTTGTAATAGTCGCAGTATTTCTTTTCTGTCCACCAGTGTATAATATGCAAGTTCACCATCTATCTTATGAACAGGATTTCTCTCTATCGTTCGAAATGACATACTTATTTATTATTCCGCTGCATCTCTTGAGATAAGCCTTAATGTCGCCGCAGGCTCTCTTGAAAAGGACCCTGCAATGGTAATTGTGAATTTGTTTCACTGTTCCATTTAAAAAAAGTGGAACAAAAACGATAAATACATTAATAATTGTATATCAATACATTAAGTATAAAAACGTGTAGTATCACTTTAGATAGAAGCAAAAAATAAAAGAGTTAATAGCTTGATTTGTAATATGTTCCATTTGTTCCGCTTGTTCCATTTTTAAGTGGAACAAAACGGTATGTTTATAGCTATACGCGGTTATGCAGCATCGCCTAAAATCTGTAAATTCGTGCCATGAATTTTTCATCAAAGCTGCTGGAGGATGCCGTTGCCGAATTTGCAAAACTGCCGGGTGTAGGCCAGAAAACCGCGCTGCGTTTAGTGTTGCATTTACTGAACCGCGATAAGGAGGAGGTGCAGAAATTCAGCAATGCCGTTAGCAAACTGCGTAACGAAATTCAATTTTGCCAAACCTGCCATAATATCTCCGACCTGAAGGTTTGCGAGATCTGCGCATCCCACAAACGCGACCATAGTATCATCTGCGTGGTTGAGGATACCCGCGATGTAATGGCTATTGAAAACACCAACCAATATAACGGCGTTTACCACGTTTTAGGCGGCTTAATATCACCCATGGACGGCATTGGCCCCGGCGACCTGCAAGTGGATACATTGGTGGAAAGGTTAAAGGATAACGGGGTTAAAGAGATCATTTTTGCCCTAAGCGCTACAATGGAGGGCGATACCACCATCTTTTACCTGCACAAACGTTTAAAACAATTTGCAATAAATATCTCAACTATTGCCCGTGGCATAGCTTTTGGGGGTGAATTAGAGTACGTGGACGAGATTACGCTAGGACGATCTATCGTAACCCGTGTACCGTACGAAAATTCATTATCCTGATAGCTTATGAAAATCTCTGTCATCGTAGTCAATCATAACATGTGTATGTTTTTAAAACA